>Ga0268276_1000309_pt1 | contig 59098 bp, 53 predicted proteins | sample saktaG_4_FD_190145 | JGI IMG/M metagenome (GOLD analysis project Ga0268276, IMG submission 190145) | Saline water microbial communities from Sakinaw Lake, British Columbia, Canada - sak_2010_1_5_45m | ecosystem: Environmental > Aquatic > Non-marine Saline and Alkaline > Saline ... | reverse complement strand
TTATGTTCGCCATGATCAATATCATTATGACCGTAAGTTTGAATTTAATTAATGGCTTTACCGGACAATTTTCTATTGGCCATGCAGGTTTTATGTGTATCGGAGCTTATACTTCGGCTTATTTCACCACTATTCTTTTTAAGGCAGCTAACATGGCGTATTTTCCTCAATTAGCACTTTTTATTTTTTCTCTGATTATTGGAGGATTAATGGCAGCTTTTGCAGGATACCTCATCGGATTACCCACTTTAAAATTAAGAGGAGACTATTTAGCGATAGTAACTTTAGCTTTTGGTGAAGTAATTCGCTCGATTGTTCGCAGCTCTGATGAGATTGCTGCTTTTTTAAACAAAATAGGGTTGGTTAAATTTTCCGAAACTATCGCCAAACTAAGTGGTCCTCGAGGGCTATCTACAATACCCGCACTTTCCAAATTCTGGCTGGTGTATATTATCTGTATAATATCAGTAATTATTATGCGTAATTTTATTTATTCTACCCACGGTAGAGCCTGTCTTTCTATAAGGGAAAATGACGTTGCGGCAGAGACTATGGGTATCGATACTACCCGTTATAAAATTATTGCATTTAGTCTCAGCGCTTTTTTTGCGGGAGTAGGCGGCGGACTTTTTGCTCATGTCTTAAGATTTATCCATCCTGAAAATTTCAGTTTTATAAAATCAATTGATTACCTTATTTACCTTTATGCCGGGGGAATGGGGAGTATCACTGGTTCTATACTTGCTGCAACCGGCCTTACTATTCTTCCTGAATTCTTAAGAGTCATTAATTTTCAGCAATGGAGAATGGTAATTTACCCCTTATTTTTAGTTATCTTAATGCTAAGAAAGCCTGATGGTATCTTTGGTAATCGTGAATTTTCATTTTTAGTTCCCAAAAAGAAAGAGGTAAATTAAGTGGCGATTTTAGAATTAAAAGATTTATGTTGCTATTTTGGTGGATTGAAAGCGGTTGAAAAATTTAATACTAAAATAAAAAAAGGGGAATTAGTTGGTCTTATTGGACCTAACGGTGCAGGTAAAACTACTGTATTTAATGTTATTACCGGGATATATCCACCTACTTCGGGAGAGATTTTCTGTCAGGAAGAAAATATTGGAGGACTGCCTTCACATAAAATTACTCAAAAAGGAATTGTGCGAACCTTTCAAAATATTCGCATTTTCCCAACTTTAACTGTTTTAGAAAATATCATCATTGCCTATCACTTTCGTACTCACTATAGTATCCTCTCAGGCATACTAAGAGATGAAAATTATCATCGTGAGGAAGAGGAAATGAGTAAACAAGCTATGGAATTACTGCGACTTTTTGATCTACATACTTATTATAATAACCCAGCTGGAAGCCTCCCCTATGGCGAGCAGAGAAAATTAGAAATAGCCCGAGCTTTAGCGACTAAACCAAGTATACTTCTGCTTGATGAACCAGCTGCCGGAATGAATCCTTATGAAACTATCAAACTAATGGAATTAGTTAAAAAGATTAAAGAAGATTTTCAATTAACTATTTTTTTAATAGAACATCATATGCAATTTGTAATGGGAATTTGCGAAAGAATTATGGTAATGGATTTTGGAGTACAAATCGCAGAGGGAACTCCTCAAGAAATACAAAAAAATCCAACAGTAATTGGAGCTTATTTAGGAGAAGAAAAAAAAGATGTTAAAAATTCATAATTTAGAGGTATCTTATGGCCCAATTCGGGCCCTCAAAGGAATCTCTTTCGAGGTCAAAGAAGGCGAAATAGTAACCTTGATTGGCGCAAACGGAGCTGGTAAATCAACTACTTTACGCACCATTTCTAATCTTCTTAAACCTCAAGGAGGAAGCATTACTTTTTTAAATGAAGACTTGTTATCTGTACCGGCATATGATTTAGTAAAATTAGGTATAGCTCATGTCCCAGAAGGAAGAATAATCTTTGGACCACTAACAGTTCAGGAAAATTTAGAACTTGCTGCCTGGGGAAGAAGAGATAAAATAGCAATTCAAGAAGATTTAAATAAAGTTTATGACTTATTTCCCTTACTGAAAGAACGAAAATCTCAACTTGGAGAAACCTTATCCGGGGGAGAACAACAAATGTTAGCCTTGGGTCGTGGTTTAATGGCTCGAGCTAAACTTATGTTATTGGATGAACCATCTATGGGTTTGGCACCCCTCTTGGTTCAGGACATATTCCGAGTAATACGACAGGTAAATGCTGAAGGCACTACTATTTTATTAGTAGAGCAAAACGCCCATATGGCCTTAGAAGTAGCCCACCGAGCCTATGTTTTGGAAACAGGAAATATTATCTTAGAGGGTCCTGCTGATGAAGTTGCTAAAAATCCCAAAGTCATTAAAGCCTATTTAGGATAATTCTTAGATATCTCCGTTAATATCAAAAGGCATATTAAGTCTGTACTCCCAAAGCGCCTGCGTAATCTTATTCTTAGTTTCATTCAACACTTCTTCGGCAGTTTTTCTTAAATAAATTGTGTCTGAATTATCTAAAGAGATTATTTTATTATAACGAATCAGGAGCGTAGAGGTAGTTCCTTCTACTAAGATGTTTATCTCATAGGGACTCAAATCGATGCTAAGAAATCTATCCAGATTTTGACTGGTTTCAATTATTTTAAGATAAATTTCCTCTCTCTTAGAAAAAGTTAAATTTAACACAGGAATATCATCAATACAGATAACACCCGTATAAAAAGAATCTTTTAATATATATTTAGAGCTCACTTTAAGATAATCGGTGGTAGCTCGCCTATCAATATCTATTCCTTTTTCTATTAATTTATTTCTTACATAATTAATCCTATTTTCAGTATCAGGGTGAGTTTGAAATATTCCCAAATTTACTTCAGGTTTGAACATTTCCCGGGCGTACAATCTTTCTAAAAAAGTTAAAAAACCTACCGGATTATATCCTGTCTTGATCAAGAGATCTATAGCGGTTAAATCTGCTTCTTCTTCATATTCTCGGCTATATTGGTTTAGAAGGGTTATGGTGGTAAGCTTCCCTAATACGCCTACATCCGGCTCTCTGGTTAAAAGAACGGCTAAAATAGTTAGCAGAGTATATTTAGTATTATCTCTGGTCTGTTTTAAGGCATGATTGTGTACTATATGGGCAATTTCGTGGGCTAAAATACCGGCAAGTTCGTTATCTGACTGGACGTAATCAAAAAGATCATAAGTCACATAGATATATCCACCGGGGATAGAAAAGGCATTGGGTCCATCCTCTTTTAATATCCTGAAGTGAAATTTCATCTCTTTCATCTCAGAAGCTTCAGCTAATTTATTACCAATCTCAGTAATCAGTGAATTTTGATTTAAATCTTCAATTACTTCATATTTTTTCTCAATATTTTCAGAAAGTTTCTTCCCTAATTTCTGCTCCTTGTCTAAATCTCTTTCGGCAGAAAATGAATGAAAATTTAACAGTAAAAAAGCTATTAAAAGAAAAACTATCAGTGAAACTAATTTATTTATTAATTTTCTGTTTTTTCTCATTTTTTAATATATTCCTGAAAGTGTTCCAAAGCAAAATTCAGGGCATCTTCAATCCCCTCAGCCCTTTCCCCTCCAGCTTGTGCAAAATTAGGAGCTCCGCCCCCTCGACCTTCAATAAATTTTCCCGCTTCTCTTATTAATCTATTCATATCGTATTTCAAAGCCCGAGAACAGGCAAACAATATCTTCGCCCCCTCGCTTTTAATTCCAAATAATACAACTACACTTTCATCTAAATTAATAATCTTCTGAACTAATTCCCTTACTTCTTGAAAATTATCTTCTTCGAACACTTTGTTTATAATCTTTATTCTATTATCTCTCAAGGAAGATTCATCAATCAATCTTTTTGCTTCATATTCTTGTAATTTTTCTTTATATTCTTTTAATTCCTTCCCGATTCCCTTTCTCTCCTCAAGCATCCTATCTATCGCCTCTCCCAGTTCGGAATCCTTAATCGTTAATTTATTTGAAATATTTTTGATCACTTCATTCTTCCGGAAATAATCTTTCCAGGACCGCTTTCCGCAGATAAATTCCAGACGGATTTTTTCCCCTCTCTTTTCCCATTTAGTAATTTTAATCATTCCCGCTTCCCCGGTTGCCCGACAGTGAGTTCCTCCACAGGCAGAAAGGTCGAAGTCTTCCACTTCAATTATCCTTATCTTTCCCGTTTTTTCAGGTACTTTCCTCAAATTTAATCTCTTTAACTCCTCTTCTCCCTCCACAAAATAGCACTTTACCAGTCTATTATCAAAGATAATTTCATTAGCACATTCCTCTGCTTTTTTGGCTTCCTCTTCGGATAGCTTTTCTTTTGCAATATCCAAAGTACAAACTTCCTCTCCTAAATGAAAAGATACGGTTTCAACGCTCCATAACTTCATCAAAGCCCCGGATAAGATATGCTGCCCCAAGTGTTGCTGCATATGGTCAAATCTTCTCTCCCAATCTATCTTTCCGACTACTTCGGAATTTATTTTTTCCTTTAGTTCTACTTTTAAAATATGAATTATCTCATCTCCTTCTTCTACAACTTCAACCACTGGAACATCCTGGATAACTCCTTTATCGTAAGGTTGGCCTCCAGAGGTAGGATAAAAAGCGGTTTCATCCAGAACAACTGCCGGTTGATTATCTATTTTTATCTTCTTTAAAACTTTAGCTTTAAATTCTTTTAAATAAGAATCCTGATAATATAATCTTTTCGTCAATATTTTTCTCCTTCAAATTCCGAAAAATTCCTGGGCAGTTTTAGAAGTACTTTTGGCTACTTTTTCCAAACTAATTCCTTTTATTTCCGCAATCTTTTCGGCAATCAAAGGAATATACTTTGGTTCATTGGGTTTTCCTCGAAAAGGATGAGGAGCTAAATAGGGTGAATCAGTTTCCAAAACCAGATTTTCCAGAGAAACTTCTTTCACTATAGCTCTAAGTTTTACGGCATTATTAAAAGTTACTACTCCGCCTATCCCCAGATAATAACCTCGTTCTATACATACTTTGGCCATATCTAAATCTCCGGAAAAACAGTGCAGGAGTATCTTTAATCCTTTGGCCTCCTTAGCCAGAACCTTCAAGGTGTCCTGATGAGCCTCACGGTCATGGATAATAAGAGGTAAATTTAATTTCCGAGCCAGATTTATCTGTTTCTTAAAAGCCTCCATCTGGCAAGACAAGGTGCTATGTTTCCAATAATAATCCAATCCTGTCTCGCCAACAGCCACCGCCCTATCCTTCTTAGCTAATTTCTCTAATTCTTTCAAGTTCTCCTCATCCAAAAATTTACTTTCGTGAGGATGAAAACCGATAGCTGCATAAACTCCTTCAAAACGAGAAGCAAATTCCAGGGCAATTTTACTGGATTCCAAATCAATACCTATAGTAACCATCTTAGTTATTTTCTTTTCTGCTGCCTCTTTAACTACTTCTTCAGTATTTCTTTTTATTAAATCAAGATGGGTATGGGTCTCCACAAAAAATATACTAACCTTAATCACTCCCCTTGCTCTTTTGTTTGATATTTTACCAATCTTTTGGTTAGTTATCAACTTGACTAACCATTTTTTAATATTTAAAGCTTGATTTTTCCTTTTAACAATCTATATGTATTATATTCGACAAAATTCTTAAAAATCCTCTTTTTTGATATAAACACTATGGAAAGAAAAATACCAGCTAATAAAACTAATTCTTATACTACTATGCAGGACTACTTTTTGGCTCACTGGGTAAATACCATCGGTCTTGGCCCAGCTATGTTCTATCTTCAACTCTTAAGCTATTGCCATAAATATAAAGACATCGTCTGGCCTTCCAATCAAACCACGGATAAAAAATCGATTGATAAAATAATCTTAAATTATTCCTTAGAGGATATTGAGGAAAAAATACTACTCCAAAAGATAGAAAAAGAAGATTTGATTTATCATTAAATTGATTTAAATAGGATTACGAATCATATCTTATCTCATCCCCAACTTTACAGATGGGAAGTTTCCGCTAGATTAAAATTAACAACTAACCAACTTAAATTGAACAATATTTGTAGACATGTGGTGTTGTCGTAGATTATACCTCTTTATTCTACAAATACTGCTTGCCAGATAGACTCCATATTATTTCCATAAGTATATAAACAATCAATTTGTAGTCCAAGTTCGATAGCTCGACTAATAATTTGAATACTATCGAGGGTAATAATAAAACCATCTAAGGCATCTGCCGTATCCTGTAAAGGTGGATACACTTCAGCCAAAGCTTTTAAAGGAGTAATAACCGCTTCCAGATAATTTGTTAAACCTTTAATATCACTAGCCCATTCAGAAATATCTTCCTGTTCTTGCAAGGCTTTCCAAGAAGGTTCCTGTAATTCTTCTGTTATACCTCTACAATTCCAAAAATCACTACTCATCTGTTTCATGCCATAATAATCATTTAATTCTTCTTCATTTAACTGGTAAATTTGCGCCTGAGTCAAAAGATTATCCAACCCTATCTGAGCCTTTTGGAAGTAATATTTATCTAAAAACAATTTTTGCAGGCTTTTTTCAGCCAGTAATTTTACGGTTTCTTCACCTTTTAATTCATCGCTTTCTTCAACAAGTTCTTCTATGCCTAAACCCTCTGCTACCTTTAAAACTGAACCCCAGCTATCAAAATCTTCCTCATAAATAATTGATTGCATAATATTTTTTATTAAAGGCTTATATGGTGAATCCGGAATTTGCTCTAAAACTTTCAAAAAAAGTTGCTGGGAAAATTCATTCTGTAGATAATTAACTAATTTTTCTATCGCCAATTCTAAGCTTTTTTTTAGAGCTGTAAATCCACCTTCAGTTAATATATCATAGGCTATCTCTAACGGTATACTCGCAAGCTGTTCCTGTAAATCAGTCTCTAATGAATCTTGTAACTCCTTTATTTTGGACATGATCTGATGAAAATTCCGGACAATTTCACAAAAACTTTTAATTGCTCCCCTGTTTTCCCAGTAAGCATATTCATTAATATTATTATATCCTGATAAAGCTACATAAAAACGTCTAATCCTAACCAATTCTTCTAAAGTTAATCCTTTCTCATCAAGTTCTTTTAGCCAGGACTCCGCATGATTAGTGAATTCTTCAAAGGGGGCATGGGGAAATTCTAATTCCTTTAAATCCTTTATCAAGCCATAAGCTTTGGCCAACTCTCCATCCCGCCAGAGCAAAGGAATTTGAATTTCTAATTTCAATCCCTCTGGAGGAACATCTATCCACTGCCTATAAATATAATCAACTTCAGAATATCTGTCAGAGGCATCCTCCTCTTCTCCTCCACCACCACTTGTAATTACCAGGAAATACTTACCTATTGGTATTTCTTCTACCTCTAATAATCCATTATTTATAGGTAATTGATATAAATAGTTTTTCCGCCAATTTCCTATAGGATAGTCCAGATAAGCCACGAGACCATCTATTGGTCTACCCTGGGAATCAGCAACTTCTAAATTTATGCTACTTAATTTTTTCTTCAACGGATAATTATAAGTTTTGCTTAGTGTTTGTCCTGGGTTATCCAGATCTTTTACTTTTATACTAATTTCGATATGGTAATCCTGAATATCTCCAGGTAATTCTATAGATTTTTCTGGTAATAAGGTCTGCCAGTTAAGATAATAGCAGGAATTAACAATAGGGGATGAGATAAAAGAAATATTTTTCTGACGAAAAGGCCAATTTGGTTCGCCAAGAGGAAGTGCAAGCCCCATCTTCTCTAAAGCGACAAAACCGCTCTGTGTATCTCCAGCCCGTGGATTAATATCGGGATCAGTATAATATTCTAAATCAGTATCTTGGTCAGAATTAAGACAATAATATAGTTCAATCCCAGTTTCCTGTAAAAACCATTTTACTGCGGAAAGAGAAGTAGCAGTACATCCGCCAGCATACCAGAAATTTCCATATACCGTCTGGGGAATAATATCAGTAATAATTACACTAATCTTGCGGGCTTCTTCCCGAAATCCTAACCAGGGAGTAAATAATAAAGCATCATAAGCAGTAGTGGGACTCAACCATTCTGTTCCTGTATTACAAATAGATTCAACTTCTTCTCTTAACTTATCTGCTTCCATACAGTCGTAAAAACGAAAATAATCCCATAATATAGGAATTTCATTAAATATAATCATAGCCATACGAAAATCTACATGTGCTTCTAAAAGTCTACCTATTAAACGCTGGATCTCTTGTTCTATGCCTGGCATTGCATTACTCATACTACCACTACCATCTATTAAGAATACAATATCCATCTTTTCTGCACTAACTGAGTGTTCTCTTAACCCCGCTTCCTGTGTATCTTCATTCTCCTTTTGCGCTATAATATCGAGCATATAAGGTCCAGCTATTCTACCTTTAGTATTAGAAATAATTGATTCAGAAATCTGTACATCTTCTAACTTCAATCCGCTAATCCATTGACCTTGATTATCCTTTAAAGAAAAAGAGACAAAAGTATTAGTATAACCTTCATCAAAATATTCGCCAAAATGATTATGCTCATGTAAAATCAGTTCCGAACTCCAAGCATTAAGGCAAAAAAATATTATTGTAATCAAAATTAAAAGACAAAAAAATCCAAACAATTTTTTATTAAAAATTAATTTATTCATTCCTTTCTTCCTTTCCTTTCTATATATTATTTTATCTTCCCTTCTTTATCGAGTAACTCTTTTTTTCTTCTTTACTAAAGTCCCATTTTTTATGAATTTGTAATATATTTTTAAACCTGAACCTAAGTGACAAAAGTTTATCTTTATAGGAATTTTCTGAATTAAAGAATGGGGACTAGGCATCAACATTTGATATAACTATTTCTAATTCAATTCCAGTTAACTGATTATTGAAATACTTTTTCGTAGTTTTATTAGTAGACTATGTCTTATTGTAATGATTTACTGTGGAACTTATTTTAATTTTTCAACAATGAATTGATATCAGACAATTACTTTCCAATTATTAATTACGAGAAAGTTATCTTGAATCCTTCTTTTTTTGATAACAAATTTTTCTGTAAATAATACTCCACCAAAAGAAAGAAAAAGAAGAAAAGAAAAGATTATCCCGAGAAGAAGAATTAGAATGGATCAAAAAGATAAGAAATACTGTTTTAAAGTAAATAACCATCCCCGGAATTTTCTCTGGTCTTACCCATAGAATTTATTATAGTTTTAAGATTGTCAACAACAAAGATGTTAAGTGTCCTTCTATAAAAAATTATTTTAAATCAAGGGCAAACTTTATAGCTTTATTGACCTTATCAATTTTTTCTGGAGCAAGATCAGTTATCTTTTCTGTAAGCAACTCCTTTCTAATAGTAATTATTGTATCGAGATTCATTGCACACTTTTTAGGTAAACCATCTTCGGTTCCGAGATTCACTTCTACAGGTATATTGCGTATTGTAGAAGTAATCTCAGCAACAGTAACAGCATCGCGTACAGAATAAGCCTCATCCCTGGAGAGTAAAACTACCGGCCTTCTACCTATAGGACTCGGTAAATTTACCCACCAAATTTCACCTTTATGCATATTAAAACTCCTTATTTAAGGTTTCAAACTGAACTTGTTCAAGTTGAGCTATAAAATTTGTTTTCTCTGGAATTCTCTTATAACCATCAATATATTTTTTGATTTTAAATTGTTCATCCTCTTTTACAAAAAAGAATTTAATTATTTCCTGTACTAATGCGCTCCTACTAATACCCTTCTTCTTTTTTTCTTCTTCTATTCTTTCATACTCGTCATGTGGAATAGTAACTGTCAATCTTAATTTTGACATATTTATCTCCTTTGTATAACATTTATTATACTTTTGTTATACTATTATTATACCAGTATAAAAAACCTTGTCAATTATTCTTTCATAAATTCCCTAATCCCTTAATGTAATTTTTACTTTAAATTGATTTATGGGCTTTAATTTACATTTTAACAGATGTTCTCTTTAATTTGGGTATTATTTTCTTCAACAATACATCCAAGCCCTTCAAGCCTCTGTCTGGCTCTTGCTAAATCTTTTTCTTTAATTAAAATGTGATCGGTAGAATACGCAGAAACAGCAAATATCGGTATTTTTTCATCTGCAAGTACTTTGGAAACTTTTGCCAGGAATCCAACCAACCCAAACGGTAAAACCATATCAAAGGTTAATATTTTCCAATCTTTTTCAATGTCTATTACATTTTTTCCATCATATTTAGATTGCTTTATAATCACCGTTGTTTCATTCTTATCGATTATATTTGCAAACGCATTCGCAAAAGGTTTCTTTGCTTTCATTATCGCAAAGGTTTCTTTCCAGACATATACTTTACCATTTTTAAAATAATTTTTCTTTATCATTTGATGCAAAAAAAATCTCCTGTGTTTTATATTATTCCAATTAATCCCTGACACTTCTGAGTCAGTTTTTCCCGTCGATTTAGGGGCATAGACCGCCTCTGATGGGAACCTCACTCAGCATCACGCTGTTGCCTGGCCCATATTGAGGAAGAAGATAATGCTCTCGTTCCTGCTTAAAGCACTGCAGCGCGGGGCTATAGCAGGCAACGATCTGCTGTGGTGTGAACCTTTCTTCCAGGTAACGGCCGATCTTGTCGGTCCCCATTATTTTATCGAAGGTGACAATATTGTTTGACGTGCTCTTGGGAACTTTAAAATCTCCCAGTATAAAGGCGTAGGCCAGGGCATAAATACCGCTCTTTGCCGGGTTAAAACAGTATGGATCGCGGATCTCCAGGTGAACACCCCCCGCCGTCCCCCGTACTTCCGGGGTAAAGAGCACTCCGGGCAACCCCGCTCCGTTGAGCATTTCGGCAAAGCGAACGGCATCGAGACCTTTTCCACCAACCCAACAGAATTTCTCCGCCTGAAAAACACCTGTCCCCTCTCCTAATCCAGTCACCATGTAACCATAAAGGGAGTTAAGATCGGGAATATTGGGGGAAGTCTGCACAAAAGGCAGACCAGTATCAAGAAAAACCATGGTCCGACAATAATTTTCCATTGGAACAACGGTCAGATCAGCTCCGATATTGCGGTTAAAGAAAAGGGCTAGTTCCCCGGCGGTCATACCGTGGGCCATGGGCAGGTTGTCTACCCCCATAAAGGATTTATAAGGGTCCTCCAGTACAGGTCCTTCCACGATCATCCCTCCCAGAGGGTTGGGGCGATCGAGAACGATTAGCGGTTTGTTGTACTTCTTAGCCGCAACCAGGCAGTACTGCAGAGTGGACATATAGGTGTAACTACGGGCGCCGATATCCTGGATATCAAAAAGGAGTACGTCGATTCCTTGCAACATCGCCTGCGTGGGCATCCTGGTACTGCCGTAGAGACTGTAAACCGGGATGCTGAATCGGGGATGTATGTAGGACTCCACCCACGCACCGGCTCTATCGGTTCCGTCGATACCATGCTCGGGAGCATAAAGGGCGACCAGTTTCGTTCCCTCGGTAGCGGCTAAAATATCGATAAGGCTAATTCCCCGGCTGTCCACACCCGTTTGATTGGTAATCAAGCCCACCTTCTTGCCATCGATAAGGTGAAAATAGCTTTCCAATAAAACCTCATTGCCCAATTTTATCGCCGCTCTTGCATTGCACGTCTCTGCAGTTGGAAAAGCCAGGATAATAACTACAAAGATAAGTAAGCAAAATATTCTCCCCGTTTTCTCCTTATTTTTACCCGGGTTTAACCAGGTTCTATCATTAATTCTATTTATCATTAATAAACTTTTCCTTCCTTGCGAACGCTCACGGCTTTTTCTGGCTCTCAACACCTGAGAATGCCCAGTAACCTAAAATAATCAGGTTTATCGGCGAAATGATAGATAATATCCCAAAAAGAATCGGGTTCTTACCGTACTTGGCTGCTATCTTGCCAAAACATACAGCAATGTAGATACATACAATCGCACTTATCATCCAACCTAAGGTATTCATATTAGACATCTCCTTTCTTTTTTGAACTTTCGCTTATCTTGTTCATTCTCGAACCCAGGTCAGTTATCTTTCCATATTGGTGGTATAGAGAAATCTGGTTCGGTTATAATACTTTTAGTTTCTTTACAATTGATATTATATACTGAATTAAGAATTTTTTCGACCTTTTCTTTGTTTAATGATAAAGGTAATAATCATCTTATATTTTAATTAAAGAAAAAGACCTTCCAGAGTAAGTCTCCATCTTTTAACTATAATTTGTTATCCAAATTTTATAATTAAGTACCTCTTTTGGTGATATAATTATATCAAATTGGTTACCTAATTGCAGAGTATTAATGACCTCCCCTGACACATTTTATTTTAGAGTATTTCTTTAGCTCATCATATAAATAAATTCTTTATATTAATATCAGGAGGAATAAAAATGGAAAAATTATTTGGTTTATGGGTCGATCATGAAAAAGCTATTATTGTCAGCTTGATAGATGGAAGCCACAAGGTTATCCATGTAGAATCAGATATCGAGGGACACTTTCGAGTAAAAGGTGGCTCACGATCTAAAACGCCCTATGGTCCACAAGATGCTACTTCAGAAAGTAAAAGAGATTTTCGTTATAGCAAACATCTCAATATCTATTTTCAACATATTATTGATTTGCTTAAAGATGCAAAACATATTTTTATTTTTGGTCCGGGTGAAGCAAAATTTGAGTTAAAGAAAGAGATAGAAAAAAATAATATGTTTTTAGACAAGATCTCCGATATGGAGACAACCGATAAGTTGACTGAACCGCAGATTGTAGCAAAAGTAAAAAAATATTTTGAGAAAGAATAAAAAAGGGAAAGAGGAGTTGGGTCTCGACATTTGACATAACTTCTTTTTTACGGCAATTCCTGGGTTCAGGCTTCAATTCCTCTTCTACCAATTTGGTGGTCTATACGATGGGCCTGCGACAGCACTCTTGCACACTAAGCACTCCCAAAATCCATTTTTGAGGTCTTGTAATCTGATTAATTTTTTATTGTCATCATAACATTTTTGGCAATAGGGACCATCTTTTTTCTCACCATCTTTTAACCAATAAAAGGGCGGCTCAAAGACCATTTTTTCATTAATTTCCTTTTCTTCTTTAAGAGCTTTTATTTTTTCTTTCAACTTCAAGTTATCTTCTCTTAATTCGAATATTTCGTCACGTAGATCAACGATTTTCTGATAAAGATCAGCATCATTATATTTTTTTATTAATTCTGTAATATCTTTTACATTATCAATAATTCCCATATTTTTTCTCCTTTAACATTATTTATACTACTACGCAAAAAATAGAAAAGTACTACAAAAAATTATCTCCTGTTAGAAGATCCTAAAAATTTGGGTAATCCCTTGAAAGATTAAAATTCTTCTTTTTAAAATATTTCACAGTAAAATTCAGGATATTCACTTTTAAACCAATTTAAAAATATTACAGGATTACTTTTAAATTTAAATGAATACAACTCACTTAAACTATAATATTTTGTTGGAATTGTAATTTTATATTTTTTTATAACATCCACAATATATATTATGAGGTTTGCTTTTTGTAAATCAGTCTGCAAGTAATTTATTTTTCTAAACCCATCCAATTTCCAAAAATTATCTCTATAAGGTTGTTCCCAATGTAAATGCTCAGGAGAATGACCTATTAATTCAAAAATAAATATAGTAAATATCTCAATCATTTCAATATTTATATCATTTATTTTTTTATTTTTCTTTATCCTTTCTTCTAACCCATTAAGTAAATTGCTTAATTTATTTTTATGATATTGGTCTGATTCTATATTAATTTCCATTGCTTTTTTTATATATTTTATTATTTTCAATAGATCTTTTTTCCATTCAGATTTTTTTAACCAACCAACATGTCCATGATAGTTTTTCTCTCCAAATAGATATGACATCATATGTTCAAATGAAAGTGAAATATTAATATAATCATCCTTTACAACCATATAATTTCCCCCTCCTTAAAATAAACATTTAAAACTCATTGTATTAATTTTGAGTTATTTTTATAAACCTTTCTGCCCTCTCCACTTTCAAGCATGACGGGAATCTTGTTTTTCTACCTCTTTTACTATTACTGTTTGAGATTTGTTTTCTCTTCTTCTATAAAAAGCCTAATTGTATTTACCTAACAAATATCTAAACTTGCGTGCACTTCATTAGGAGGGATCCCATATTCACTTTTTAAATTATATGCGTTTGAATGAATATTGATTGCCATTGAGCTGCCATCATAAAAGTGAAAAATTATTGCCTCGGCTTCGTGACAATCCTCATTCTTTTCAACTTCTCCAAATTCAACTGATTTAATTCTTTTGTTTATTATCTTTTTTAAATCATCTAATTTAGAATCCGGCCGTGGGGGACCTATAAATTTAGGAAAATATCGCATAGAACCCTCTCTTTCTTTGCAAGAATTTGCGTCAATGTTGAAAATTTCCTCAAGCCATAATAATAATTTATCCAAACAATTTGCTATTTTTTTTAAATCTGAATCAAATCTGTCAAATGCATTTAATTTTTTAATATTCTCAGAGGGTGTTTTATGAATTTTTGATCTTTTATCTCTCAATTCTTTTAACGGGGTATGAATCTTGTCAATCAATTCTTCTGGTAATATTTCTTTTAAGCTATTTAATGTTTTGCTTTCATCACTTAATTCCCTTTCTAATAATGTTGCCAACTTAATAATTGAATTTTTACTTAATCCATCAATGACTAACCTATATAATTCTAAAATTGCTTTGTTATATTCTTCTTCGTTTTCTGCTTTTGGATAATTTAACAATATACTTCTACGGCATTTAAATAATGGAATATCAGTTTTATATTTCGTTAAAGCCGAAATTAAATTTAATCTATCTTCAATTTCTTTCCTTGACCCATCTTTAACATCCCAAGAGCCTAAAAAATACCGATTTAACCACCTCTTAAAGCAATCATCCTTTTCTTTAAATTGTCGCTCATTTATAATATACCCGTTCCATCTTCTAAAATCCTTTTCTGAATTATCTTTTAGAAATAGAAAAGAATGCTTAAATATTACTATACACTTTTCACCATTTTTTAACCTCCGGAAGCCAAATATGATTTCTATATAAGGATATTTATCACTATCCTCTTCTTTCCAATTTAATGAAATTCTTATTTCACCACCAATTTCATCTTCAATAACTTTATAGGCATGAGAATTATCTCGATAATAATTTAAAACTGATCTATCGAAATACAAAAGATACTTTTCATAATCATTATTTTCCATAGAATTCATCCGTCTTTAGTTTACAATTATTTCTTTTTTATATACTATTTTTACAAAAGAGATCAAGTCTAGTTAGCATATTATAACAATGATAAGATCCTGGTTCATGCTTCACAACTTCACATTATCTTATCCTGTTTTCGTCTCGTATTTTGCGAATTTGTATAATCTACTCCCAATTCCCATCTTCCTGATAAAACCATAGATAAAACGCCATCACAAAAATACACATATTTAATAAATATGATTTAAGAATTACTCGTCTCTCTTTTCAACCCCCCGCCAGGTTTCAAATACCGGTAAATTATATTTATTAGGTTTTTCTTCCGGTGTGTAAACAATCACATAATTTATATTTTTCCACCCAATAAAACCATTACCTTCTCTGCATTCATAATAATTTTTTATCCAGGTTCCTGTATTTAGATAAAGGCATTCACGTATTTTTCCATTATCCTGCTGGTCGAAAAAAAGTGGCTGTTGTAAGGGAAAATGGGTATGCCCCATAACGACATATTGGATCTTCTGGCTCACAGTATTGAAAAGTTTAATCGCCCCATCACTATCATTATTTCCGCTTAGTTTACTCATCATATATTCTATAATCCCTGATAGTTTTTCAAAGGATAATATTTTAAATTTCTCTAGAAAAAAAATAGAAGCTTGAATTATATCTGCTCTATCAAAAGGGTTGTACCATTTGTCATGATGTTTGTACCAATCTTTTACAAATTGCAAATCATTAAATTCAATCATTACTTCATCTATGGTATCTTCGATAATGTCTTTTAATGCACTATTTTCATTTATTTGAAAAAGAAGCCATTTTAAAGTTGCCCAAAAAGGTCGAATATTTCCTATTTCTTGGAAATTATATTTTAATCGAATGATATCTTCACTGCTCAGTACATTTTTTAACTTTATATTATTTATTAATTTATAAGGAATCTTGGCTAATATTTCTGTGGTAATAGGGTCACCAATCGGAACTAATCCAAAATCTAAATCGATATACGAAGGTCCTCCCTCATAATTAAAATTGTCAAATATATGTCCATGTGTGGCATATACTCCATGCTCAATATCAAAAAAGGAATGATTAAAATTTTTGGCATTATTAGCATTTAAACCTAAAAGTTCTATTACTTTTTCTTTCAATTCATCTATCATCCAACATAGCCTGTCGTGGTTCCCGGGTATATAAATCGTTTCAACATGGGTATCTTTAAATGTATTTTCCAGATTTTGTTTGGAGAATAGATTGAAGGTATCTTTGTTTTTCTTAGCGATTTTATCTAATATGATTTTGGCTCTTTTTTCCATGTTTTCCGTATTATTTCCCCAGGGCCTATCTTCTTCTTTTTCCTTGAACCATTCTTCAGTTCTAAGAAAATCAAATATATCACCTAAAAATACTATTTTTAATTCTTTTTCTTTGTTCTTGGTATTTTCTGAATGCGTTTTAATATTTGATAAAAAAAATTCAAAAGCAGACGGTGGAACGTTTTGTTTTCCGGCAGTTTCATCTACAAAATGTAAATCACTAATAAAGACTATCATTTTATTTTTCCCTTTTATATTTAATCATCCATTATAATTAATTCGACAAAGTTTTAGAAAATCCTTCTTTTTAAAGAAAAAGTTATTGGTTACTGGTTTTTCATTTATAGAAAAGGTATTACGAGATTGCCACGGATGATATTAAATTAATATTAAATATCATCCTCGCAATGACAATATTTCGCAATGACAATATTCCCTTTATATTTTTAAATAGTTTTGTACTAAAATATTTTCAATAAAAAGGGTTTTTTGAGTTCGGTGGCGAATTATAATTATATGAGGCAATATTAGATTTATAAAATAAAGGAAGACACACTTTACTTTTTTCTTAGTATTGAATACAGAATATAAAAAAGAATATTTACTTTAGTTTTTAGTGAATTTATTAGAATTTGGGGGAGAAAAAATGTCTAAAAATATTTTTAAAATTATATTGGTTTTTATTTTATTATTTTGCCTGTCGAATTCTGCCTTCTTTGCTTATGCGGATACCATAAGCAAGAAAAAAATAGAAAATACTGCTATTGATCTAACTTATGCTGATATGGAAGCTCAATTTGCCAATAATGTATTTATCACTAAAGATGGCGAATTTAAGGTAATTGTAGAAAAGGATTTAGAATTAGAAGATTTGTTGGCTAAATGTAAAAAGAAAGGATTGAAAATTGGTCTGGCTTTAGGAGGCGGCTCGGCACGAGGATTAGCCCACGTAGGTGTTATTCTGGCACTTGAAGCCTATAATATTCCTATCGATATAATCGCCGGCACCAGTATTGGTTCGATCATTGGAGGCCTCTATGCCAGCGGAGCAACCATTGAACAACTGGAAGAAGTGGCACTTTCCATTAAAAAGAGCAAGACCCTTTTTCTGATAGACCCTGTCTTTCCCCACTCTGGGTTAATTAGTGGTGATCGTATAGAAAAAATGCTCAATCAGTTTGCCATAAAAGATAAAACCTTTGATGACCTCAAGATTCCCTTTGCTGCGGTGGCTACCGAAATTGAAAATGGAGCAGAAGTAATTATTAATCAAGGAAAATTAATCGATGCTGTAAGGGCAAGTATTTCCATTCCCGGTATATTTACACCGGTAAAGTATCAGGATTATTATCTGGTAGATGGGGGAGTAGTCAATCCAGTCCCGGTGGATGTAGTCCAGATGATGGGAGCTGATATTATTATTGCCGTCAGTCTCGCTAAAATAAGCCCTTATACTGCTGTATTGATGATTGATAAAGAAACCGGCCACCTAAAAGAGGTAGAAAATTTAGAGGATTTAATAATAAATAAAGAGGAAAACCCAAAATTTAAGGATACAAAGGATACAGAAGAAATTACTCCTTTAGTTGAGGAAGAAAAAGGGTTTTTGAAACAAACAATAGAGCAAGTTAAATCAAAATTTGAAGGTCCTAATCTCATTGAAATAATCAATCAATCCACCGATATTATGGAATCAAAGATTACCGACCAAAGCCTGGAAGGGGCAGATGTAGTCATCGTCCCCTTTGGAATTAAAGAAATAAATCTTTTTGATTTTGATGAGGCAGAAATACTCATTAAAGGTGGGATTATGGCTACTCTGATTAATATATCAGAGATTAAAAGAGCGATGAAAGAAAAACTACGGAAACAATGGATATTATGGTAACAGCTAAAAAAGATAATGATTTTCCTTTATATATAGGAATATTCTTCTTCTCTACTTCAGTATTGCTTTTTGAACTCTCTCTTATGCGGGTATTCTCTATTCTCCAATGGAATTATCTGGCTTTCATGATTATTAGTATCGCCTTTTTGGGATATGGAGCGAGCGGAACTTTTTTATCGGTCTTTCCCGGCATATTGAAAAAGGCTGAAGGTAAAAACTTATATAAATACCTTTTATTATTTTCACTATTTTTTTCTTTGGGTTCTTTATTCTCTCTATTTATCATCTCCAAAATCCCCTTTGACCTTTACCGGATAACTACAGATAGATATCAATTACTGTACTTAGTGATTTATTATTTAGCCATTGCTACACCCTTTTTCTTTGCCGGACTCTGTATCTCTTTAGCCATATCTAAACTACCCGAAAAAATAAATAAAATATATTTCTGTGATTTGGGAGGTGCATCTATAGGCTGTATCTCTTTTTTAGTTCTGGCTAATTATATAAGTTTGAGCCGTTTATTAATCATCCCTCCCCTGTTCTCTTTTTTAGCTTCTTTTTTATTTTCCTTAAAACTGAAAGATAAAAGCTCAATAATTTATATTGTGGGGATATTTATTTTTATTATCTTATTTAGTGGGGCAGAGAGTTTTAATTCTTTCCCGATAAATCCTTATAAAAGTTTATTCACTTTATTGCGCTACCCTAATTCCCGAATAATTGATAGCCAGGAGAATAGCTTCGCCAGATTGGAAGTGGTAGAAAGTGAAGGAGTAAAATACGCCCCGGGGTTAAGTTTGAATTTCTCGGGAGAGATTCCTGAACAATTAGGTTTGGTTACCGATGGTGATGGATTGAGTGCGATTAGCAGATTGGAGGGAGAGGATGATTTAGAGGCATCGGTAAAAATAGAGTTTTCAGATTATATCTCTTCTGCTTTAGGATTTCATCTTGTAAGGGATATAGATAATCAGGGAGAGATATTAATCATCGGACCTGGTGGAGGATTAGATATCCTGGGAGGAATTTATAACGGCACAAAAGAGATCTGGGGAATTGAGATGAACCCCAATGTCAAGATTTTACTTCAAAATAATTATAGCAATTACTCGGGAAACGTTTATAATCGTGAGGGAATTAAAATTTTAACCGGTGAAGGAAGGAGTGCATTAAAAGGATTAGACCAAAAGTTTGACTTGATTCAAATTTCTTTAATTGGCTCATCCAATACTGCTTCCGGAGGATTTTACAGCATATCCGAAAATTATCTTTATACGGTAGAGGGGTTTATGGACTTTTGGCAGCATCTTTCTGAAGGAGGAAAATTGAGTATTACTCGCTGGCTAAAATTCCCTCCTCGAGAGGTTGTGCGTCTTTGCAGCATTAGTTTAGAGGCTATTAGCCGAATGGGAATAGAAAGACCGGAAAATCATCTGGCTATAATCCGTAGTTGGGCTACTTCTACCCTTATCTTAAGCAAAAAAGAAATAGGAGAGGAAGAGATAAGAATAATTAAAGATTTTTGTGATAAAAGGAACTTTGATACAGTCTATTTCCCGGGGATTAAGAAGGAAGATGCTAATATAAATCATATCCTGGAGCAGAGTTATTATTATCAGGAAATAGGCCAATTGATAAATAGTTTTAAGGAAGATAAGTTAAAGGATTTTTATGATAGTTATTTCTTTAATGTTTCGGCAGTCACCGATAATCAACCTTACTTCTTTTATACTCTAAAATGGCAAAATATCCCTAAGATAATTAAAAGTACGGGCAATTGGCAGCCCTTGATAGAATGGGGGAATTTAATTATCTTTGCCACTTTCCTTCAGGGAATCATATTTAGTATCATTTTTATATTTTTACCTTTAATTTTAAAGAGATTCCCTGTAATTAAAAGAAAGGCAAAGATTCTTTTTTTACTTTATTTTGCCTCTTTAGGTTTAGGGTACATGCTTTTAGAAATCTCTTTTATCCAAAAATTTATTCTCTATCTGAGTAATCCAGCTTATTCTACCTCTGTTATCATCTTCTCCTTTCTATTCTTCTCCGGCTTAGGAAGTTTTTATTCTAAAAAAATAGAGAAAAATTATATTGGAAGTTTGAAAATTATTATACTTTCCCTGTGTGTAATCTTATTACTATATCAAATTATTTTACCTCATATTTTTAATACTACTTTGAAATACAGTTTGTTAGTGAGAATATTAATTACTATAGGACTAATTTCCCCTTTAGGGTTTTTAATGGGGATGCCCTTCCCCTTAGGGATAAGGTTGGTCAATTCGATAGACCAGGGAAAAGAAAAAGGGCTTATCCCCTGGTTGTGGGCGGCTAACAGCTTCTGTTCTATTATCGCCTCTGTCTCCGCAGTGATAATCGCCCTCTTCTTTGGGTTTAAAGTAGTGGCTACATTAGCTACTCTGGCATATCTTTTTGGATTTCTCAGTATAACAGGGATAACAGGGAACAGGGGACGTGGGAACAGAGAACCGTCCCCTGTTCCTATTATTTTTCTCAGTATTGTTTTGATATTTAACTTTATCAACATATCAGAAGTTTTTGCATCCGACTCGGGCAATAAACAAGATATCGTTTCCGGAGTAGTCCCCCATCATCTATTGGCTAAGGATATAATAGAGGATTTTTTTAGTTATATTTCCTCCCAGGGAAAACCTGAAACAATAGTTATTTTAAGCCCGGATCATTTTCAAAGCGGCATTCTTATGGAAAGTAATCCATTTATTACTATCCCCCTGGATTCAAATAACAAAGAGTTCAATAATTTAAAAATTGATACCTTATTGTGGGAAAAATTATTAAAAGAAAATAAAATGGTTCTTAATAATTCTGCAGTTATTGCTGAACATGGAGTAACTGTTTTACTCCCTTATATTAAAAAATATTTCCCCGAAACTAATATTTTGCCCATTCTGATACCTGCCGATATTACTAAAGAACAAATAGAACAATTGGTAGAAACAATTGATAAAAATACCCTTCTCGATACTATTATTGTTGCCAGTGTAGATTTCTCTCACTATCTTCCTTTCCAGGCAGCTGATTTTCATGATACAAAAAGTATCCGAGTTTTATTAAATTTCGAGGAAGAAAATTTTAAAAACATAGAAGTTGATTGCTGGCAAGCCCTGTATGCAGCCAGACTTTTTGCTAAACTACGGCAGAAAGAAGTCCCTCGTATTATTGCTCATAAAAATTCTGTTGATTTTTTAAATTTAGAATTAGAAGCAACCACTTCTTATTTTAGTGTAGTCTTTGGAGAGAAAAAAACTGAGGAAGTTTTCTCTGGCTCAACCCTTGAAGCTTTTACCGAGGGAGCTAAAACTATTCTATTGGTAGGAGATATTATGTTAGATCGAGGTGTAGAAGATTTGGTGAAGCAAAACAGTATTTATTATCCTTTTCAAAAAATCAGTCACTTCTTAAGGGGAATTGATATTGTTTTTGGTAATTTAGAAGGCCCTGTAGTAAATAATCCCCCGGAATTTTCAGCTAATTCTTTAAAATTCGCCTTTAACCCGGAATTAATTAAAGGGGCTTCCTGGAGTAATTTCAATTTATTTTCCCTGGCCAATAATCATACTCCGGATATGGGAAAAGAAGGTCTGGAAGAAACAAAAAAGTGGTTAAGAAAATATGGAATAGCTTTTGTAGGTGATCCTCTTTCTGGTAGCTCGGATAAGCTTAATTCTTCTTTTTTCAGGGACAATATAACTTTTTTAGCTTTTAATCAAATTTTTCCCTTCATGGATAAAGAAGAAGAAATGATTAAGGCAATAAAAACAGTCAAATCTTTAAATTCCGATAATTTTTTAATCGTAAGTATGCATTGGGGTGAAGAATATAAATTAATCAACTCTCCTGCCCAACAAAAGTTAGCCCATAAAATAATTGAAGCAGGAGCAGATTTAATTATTGGCCATCACCCTCATGTCGTACAGAACATTGAAAAATATCAGGGAAAACTTATCTTTTATTCTTTGGGAAATTTCATTTTTGACCAATATTTTTCTCCCGATACTCAGCAGGGTTTAGCAGTAGGATTAGAAATTTATCCTGATAGACTGGCCTGTCGACTATTCCCCCTCCAAATTAATTTAAGCCAGCCTGTCTTAATGGAACAGAATAAAGCAAGCGAATTTTTAATCCAATTAGCTAAACGCTCAGATGATAAGTTGGTAGATGAAATAAAGGGTGGTATAATAAAAATCGAAAGGTGGTGGTAATCATGTTAAACTTTTTTTATAAATTAAATTTTAAAAATATAAAAAGACAAAATAGTTTCAATTTATTAAAAATCATTTTAGTTTTTTTAATCTCTATTACCTTCTTCACTTATGCGGGTAATGCCCTGGGCGGAGTGATTCCAACCAAACCATTCATTGAACCGAATGATATGCTGCCGGAAGAATTGGAAGTTACTCCCGGCGTTCCTGCCTATCCTTTACCTTTGAACATGGCAAATATTAATAATTTTCAAAATTTTTCTGAAAAAATAATACTTAGTTCTGAAGCCCTTTCTCTCTTTAAAAAGAATGGCTTCGTAGTTATCCCTACTCCTCTTGATATTGGAGAACAAGAAATATTTCTTATGTCTTCACGACAGAACGCTTACCCTAAAGATGATTTCGTAGCTTATTATAAAGCTATCGGAGAAATAGATTTACCCATTTTTATCACCACCGATTCTCTTTTGCATTATTATCATATCTTCTTTGATACTACCTTGATGAAATTAGAAAGAGACCTCTTCTACCAGGATCTATGGGCAGTAAGTAAAAATTTATTGGAGGAATCTCTGAAAGAATATCATAAAAGTAGCGGGGATTTAAAAGAAGCAGCCAAAAGGAATGTAGCTTATCTTTCCGTGGCTTTAGAACTTTTAAAACCAAAGATAAATCAGATGGTGAGTGAGGAGACTTTGAAGGAGGAATATTGCAGTTCGGAAATGGATCCGGAAGTTTGCAAAATGTTCATAGAGGGAGTAAAGCAATATTATGGGGATAAAGCCAGTTTTAAATATTTTAGTGAAGCAGAATTTAAGCAATATACTTTTAAAATCCCCGACTTAGTAAAAGATCTGGCACAAAAAGAAATAGAGTTAATTGAAAAACATCAGGGTTGGGAATATTCCCCAATATTTATTTATCAGGAAGATTATTCCCAATATATCCCCCGAGGTCATTACACTAAATCAGAAAAACTTAAGAATTACTTTAAAGCTTTAATGTGGTATGGAAGAATAACTGCCTTAATTGAAGGGTCTCCCCTTTTATCTCCCGGAGAATCTGTCTGTACCGGTAATATAGGCGGAATTGTTTCTAAATATGATGCGCGAATTCAAACCCTGCAAGCCTTCTTATTAGTTAACCAATTTTCTCAAAGTCGAGACCTTCAGGAAAGATGGAACAGAATATATGTTATTACTTCTTTTCTGGTGGGATTCTCCGATGATTTAGGTCCTAACGAATATAGTGAGGTATTAAAAAAATTATTTAAAGATGAAATAGATCCCCAAAAAATAGGGGAAAAATATTTAGAACTCAAAGAAGCTATATTAGATTATCCCTATAATCCAAAAATTTACAGTGGATTAGGAGCCTGTGAATTATTAATGCCCTGCCCCCCTCTTTCCGAGGAAAAAATCCAGGCTCTAAAATTACAGGCCAAAGAGCTTCTGGAAAAAACCAAAGGATTTAGATTAATGGGTCAGAGATTTACTTTAGACTCCTGGATTTTCTCCGAAATTGTTTCTCCTTATAGTGGCGAATACCTGGGACCAAAATCTTCCTTACCAACTGAAGAAAAACCCTTTACTTTTAGCTGGGACGATGCCTATACCGAATATAGAAAGGACCGTCCTTTCACCTGGGTGAAGACTGATGTAAAAGTCTGTCCCCCACCAGCTATGAGAGAGGTTAGAGGTTTCCCGCGAGGATTAGATTTAATGGCTTTGTTAGACTCTGAAAAGGCTAAAAAGATTTTAGAAAGTTCGGGGGATACCCAATATACCGATTACCAGAAGAAATTTTCTGAACTGAAAATTTTTATAGATTCCCTTACCAAAGAAGATTGGTCTAAAAATCTTTATTTAAATTGGCTTTATGTGTTAAAATCCTTGAATAGTGAATTCGGTGAAGGTTATCCTACTTTTATGCAAACCGAAGCCTGGCAAGATAAAGAATTAAATACAGCCCTGGCCTCCTGGACTGAATTAAGGCATGACACCCTTTTATATGTTAAACAGAGTTATACTATGGCCGAGAAGGGAGGAATGTTTGAGCCTCCGGTAGTCGGTTATGTTGAGCCAGTACCAAAATTTTATGCCCGACTTTTAGCTTTGACCCAAATGACTAATCAAGGCTTTAAAAATTTAATCCCTCAAGAAGAATTGGAAAATCTTATGATAGAAGCAGGACTTAGTAAATTTGCGGAAATATTAAGTAAGCTACTTGATATCTCTAAAAAAGAGTTGAAAAGCATTCCATTAAATGATAGTGAGTATACTTTTATCGAAAACTTCGGTAGTATCTCTGAAAGCCTAATCAGCACTGTTTCAGGCGGAGAAGTCGACCCGGAAATATTTAAAACAGTTTTAGTGGCTGATGTCCATACAGATGGTAATACTGAAAAAGTTTTAGAAGAGGGAGTGGGTTATATTAAAACTGCGGTAATAGCTTATAAGCTTCCGGAAGGCCATATACTGATAGGAGCAGGACCAATCTTTAGTTATTATGAATTCAAACAGCCAATGGAAGATAGATTAACTGATGAAGGGTGGAGAAAAATATTGGATTCCAATCCCCCACCCGAACCAGAGTGGACCTCTACTTTTTCAGAATGATTAAGATTGAAGCAAAATTAAAAAATTCTAAAAGTCCTTTGTTAAACAACAAAGGACTTTTAGAATAATATCCTGTTTATTCACTTTATATAATTTTAAGTACTATTAGTTATTAAATTTTATATTATTAATTCCAATCTTCGTCGTCTTCTTCTTCTACTAAATATTCTTCTGGGTTACTTTCAAATTCATCATGACAGTCTTCTGAACAAAAATAATAATGCTTACCATCATGTTCGGTGTAAGATTTTTCTTTCTTTATTTCTTTCCCACATACGATACAGGTTTTTTTGGCCATTCTTTTCACCTCCTTACTAAGCTAAATTTTCGATTTTATATTATATCATATAAATAAAGCATTTTTTAGTATCTTTTTAAAAATATTTTTAAAAATTTTTACTGATTTCTAGTAACAATACAGGGGTTCTCTGTTCCCTATGTTCCCTATCTGCTATGTCCAATCATGGGAACAAATCTTACCCCAATAATTCCTTTGGATTTAATTTTTCCTTCTATTTTTTCTATTTTCATTAAAGTTTGTGCCATCCATATTCCACCCACGGGTATTACTATTCGCCCTCCATCATCTCTTATCTGCTGAAGCAGGTGCGGGGGGACGTAATCGGGGGCACAGGTTACTATAATAGCATCATAAGGGGCATATTCTTCCCATCCATAATATCCATCACCAATTTTAAAATGGATATTTCTATAACCTAAATCCTTTATTAATTTTTCTGATTTTTTAGAGAGACTTTCATATATCTCTACTGTATAAACTTCTTCTACAATCTCAGCTAAAACTGCTGCCTGATACCCAGAGCCAGTTCCTATCTCTAAAACCCTTTCCCCTCCTTTTAGCTCTAAAAGCTGAGTCATTAAGGCTACAATATAAGGTTGAGAAATAGTTTGACCTTCACCGATAGCAAGGGGGTAATCATTATAAGCTGATTCCTGAATACCTTCATCAACAAACTGGTGTCGAGGGACAGTGAGCATGGCCTGTAAGACTTTAGAATCGGCTATGTCTCGGTTTTTTAATTGACTTACTACCATGTTCTGTCTTTTTTCTATATAATCATCTATTTCGTCAATTTTATCATGTTCATATATGACTATTAATAAAAAAAATATAAATATTATCAAGATAAAAATAAGGGATTTTCTCATTACAAAACACCCTCTTTATTTAATCCGATAATTTTACTAAATAGTTTTATATTATTACCTTTAACTCCTAAAGAGGACTTCTTCTTTGTTAAAGAGACGAGTAGCCCCGAATAGAGCTATTCCGGCAATAATTATATTAGCACTGAAAGTAGTGATAATGTGATCCCAGTAAATCTTACCCATCAATAGTTCTTTAAAAACAAAACTACTGTTTAAAACCGGAACTAAAAACATTTTACCGGTCAATTCCATTCCCTGACTTATCGAAATTATTCCCAAAAAGATAGTCAGCATATAGATTGGGGTAACATAACTCGAGGCCTCTCTAATATTACGGGCGAATATACCTACCGTCACCAGCACTGCACTGGCTAAGCCGACTAAAGGAAATAAAACTAAAAAGAGTAAAAAGATAGTATTAACCGATATCCCAAATTTCACTCCCTCAATGCCCCTGGCAATAGAAGTACCCGATAAAAAAGCAAGAGTAAGTCCGAACAGTCCCAAAACCATACTGGTAAAAGAAATTAACATCACAGCAAAGCATTTACCCAATACTATCTCTAATCGGTTTATCTGACTTACTAATAGAGTAGCAATAGTCCCTCTTTCTTTCTCTCCGGCAGTTATATCTACGGCGGTATGCATCGCCCCTGTAAAGATAAGGATTATGATCAAATAGGGAAGCAAAACTGCCAAAAAGGAACCGGTCATTTTTTCTGCAGTAGCTATATTTTCTTCTTGTAGAATTAACGGAGTAAGAAATTCCTCTTTTAAATCCAGACGAGAAAGTCTCTGTAAAATTATTTCACTTTTATATTCTTCGATTATTTGATTAACTCTTTTCTGGGCTATCCTTGATTTAGCCTCTGTGGCATCATATTTTAAGATAACTGTACCAGGTTCTTCCTGTTCAATTTTATATTTAAAATCTGAAGGAATCACTAAAACTGCCTGAATATCCCCATTTTGTAATTTAGATGTAGAAGCATCTTTTATAGTAAGAATTTCAATCTTTTCATAATCCTGGAGATGTTTTACTAATTGAGGAGCAAATTCCGCACCGTATATTATAATCTTTGAGACAGCTTCTTCTGATTTCATGCTTCCCACCTTATTAAAATAACCAATTCCTGCAAACAAGAGAGGATAAAAGATTAAAGGAATTATTATCATGGCAATTATAGTTCTTTTATCTCGTATGGTTCCTACTAATTCTTTAATACAGATAAGTTTAATATTTTTCCAGCTCATTCTTGATTCTCTCCTTGATTTATTAATTCAAAAAATATTTCTTCTAAATCGTCAAATGATGAATTCTTTTTTAATTCTTCTAAGGTCCCCTGAGCAATGAGATTGCCCTGATGAATAATCGCAATCCTATCACACAATTTTTCAGCTTCCCGCATAATGTGAGTAGAATAGATAATACATTTTCCCTGATCTCTAAAACTTTTAACATATTCAATTACTGTTTTAGCCGTAATTATATCTAATCCTACTGTTGGTTCATCTAAAATTAATACAGGCGGGTTATGAATAATACTCCTGGCAATAGAGAGTTTCTGTTTCATTCCGGTAGAAAGCTTATTTACTCTGACATCCTGAAAATCTTCCATATTTAAGTTTTGAAAAATCTCAGCCATTCTTTTTTCGATAATTTTATCTTCCATCCCGTTAATCCGACCAAAAAACAATATGGTTTCTCGAGGGGTAAAACGATCATATAATCCTGTTTCGCTGGATAAAAATCCTATCTGCATCCTTACTTTGCTTGCTTCTTTAATCACATCAAGTCCATTTACCATTATTTTCCCTTTAGTGGGGAGTATCATAGTAGCTAAAATGCGTAAAATAGTAGTTTTGCCCGCTCCATTAGGACCCAAAAGTCCGAACACCTGACCTTTCTGGCAATTAAATTGTAAATTATTAACTGCTACTATCTTACCTCTTTTTTTATCATGGAATATCTTGGTCAATCCCTCTACTTGAATCATTCCTTATTGGAAACCTCTCTTTTGTTTTTCTTCTATTGACGCAGCGTATCCTAATTCCAAATGACGTTTGCCGCATAACCGTTAGATAGTTAGCTGGTTAGCTGGTTTAATAGTCAGAATTAATTTATCAACTAAATAAAACCGGCTAACCGAATTTATAAAAGAACAATCCTTTGACAAATTTAAAGCATTCCTAAGGCATTAGCAATCTCTTCTCCTACTTCTTTGTCCCCTTCTATCTTTAAAGCCTTTTCTAAAGCCAGTTTTGCTTTTTCTCCTCCAATTTTTCCCAGAGCCCAGGCAGTATGTCCTCTTACCATTGGGTTATCGTCTTCCTGTAAGACTTTAATCAAGGGAACAACAGCCCGAGGGTTACCAATATTACCCAAAGCCAGAACAGCATTTCTTTTGATTGCTTCTTTTGGTCTCATAGCAATCTGATTATAAGCAAAATAATTTTGAAATTCCGCTTCGGTAATTTGCAATAATGGTATTAAGGGAATTTTTGAACCGATATACCCATATTCCGGTTTATATTTTTTAAGCATTACTTCACGGTTCTGGGGGCAAACCGCCTGGCAGGTAGTGCAGCCATACAATCTATCCTCCCATTTTTCCCTAAAAGCTAAAGGAACTTTCATCGACCTTTCGGAAATAAACTGAAGACATTTAGTTCGATCAATTACATAAGGGGAGACAATAGCCTTAGTAGGACACAAATCGATACATATGGTGCAATCACCACAATCTCGCTGAAGGGATTCATCTGTGTCTAATTCTAATTCAGTTATAATTTCTCCCAAAACTACCCAGGAACCAAATCTTTCGGTAATAATTATCCCGTTTTTCCCATACCAGCCTACTCCGGCCCGCTGGGCAATCGGCTTTTCTGTTAAAGATATATAACAAGATTTATTTTTTGATTTATATTTAAAATCAGTCTCTTGATTTATAAAATCAACTATTTTTTTTAATTTTAATTTTACATCATAATAAAAATTACCGATATCATATTTAGCAATTTTCCCTAAGGGTTGATTTTTATCCTGAATATCTTCTGTTTCTTCTATCAAATAACATTGAGCAATACTGATTATAGATTTCGCTCTTTTTAGAATACTCTTCGGATTGCATCTTTTGCTAATCCTATTCAGATTTAGATTATTAGGTCTTTCTGAAATATTTTTCGAGAAATAGTAATCATTTTCAGGAATATAACCCTTTTCTACACTTTCTATAATGTGCTTTTCTGCCTCCGGGAAGCTTTCAGCATGAGTAATCCTGACGATATCTAAACCAATTTCTTCTCCTAATTCTTTTATTTTTGTAGTTAATGACATAACTATTTAATCTTTTTTCTTAAAGGCCTGGATCATAATAGTGATACCTACAGCGATTAAAATTACCGGCCACAGTTTGTTCCAACCTACCCAGGGGAAGAAACCGTTCAATAAAAAGATTAAACCTATTGCTATTACAATTATACCTCCTAAAATCCTCCTATTTTTCTCTGATTTATGATAAGGTTCTTCTGATTCAAAATGTTCTTTAACCTCTTCAATTACACCCTTTGCACCCTTTTTGATTTTTTCTTTTATATTTTCTCTCTCTTCAAAAGCTTCATCAGAAATCTGATCAGGATTCTTGGGGATTACAATCCAGGCAATAATATAAGCAACAACTCCTGCTCCTCCTAAAAGCACAACCAACACAGCCAATAACCTAACTAAGGTAGAATCAATTTCAAAATATTCAGCAATCCCTCCACATACACCAGCAATCATATAATCTTTTCTCGACCTATAAAGTTTTTTATTCATAGTTAAATTCACTCCTTTCATTTTAGTCGTTAGTGAATAGTCGCTAGTATTTATTTAGCTAAATCTATCCGCTATTCTTCACTTTATATCTCCTGAATTCTTCCTTACTATATACTATATACTCGATACTATATACTCTATTTAAAGCTTATATCCAATCATTCTCAGAAATTCTTTTCGCTTCTGAACATCTTTGTCTGTCTCGACACCTTTGGGTGAGTTTCCATCAATAACTCCCAGTATCCCTCTACCCAAATCGGTTTGGGCAATAATTACCTCAACCGGATTAGCGGTAGCACAGAATATAGAACAGATTTCAGGACAATTTTTTATAGCATTTAACACATTGATAGGAAAAGCATCTTTTAAAACAATAACAAAAACATGTCCTGCTCCAATATCTTTTACATTCTTTATTGCCAGGGCTTTTAGTTCTGAATCATTTCCTTCTGCCCTTACCAGACACGGACCTGAAGCCTCATTAAAAGCCAGACCAAATTTTACATTCGGTACAGTATTAACCATCACCTCATAGAGATCTTCAGTGGTTTTAATAAAATGAGTTTGACCAATAATAATATTGGCATCTTCAGGGAATTCCATTCTTACTGTCTTTAATTCCATTCATATTACCTCCTTTTTTTTATAATATTCTTCACCAAGACCTTTTTTCCTGCTATTTTTCTAAAAAAATTTTAAAATATATTTTTTCTTTTCATTTACTATCTTATCTTTTATATTATGCTATAATTGTTTATATTTTACCATAGTTTAGATAAAAAATTTAGTATTAACCTCAACTTATGGATTAAGGAGCCTCTTAATGAATTTCTTGACCAAAATCCGTCAATCATTATTTATCGAACAAAATGTTTCCGTATTATCTTTAACGGTTCTATTTGTTCTAATAGCTTTTTTTAGCTGGTACCCCATTCTACCTATTTATCTTAGAGAATTGGGAGCAAACGATTTTCAAGTAGGATTTTCTTACTCCTTGTTTGCCCTTTCCTATACTCTAATGCAATTCTTGGGAGGGATACTCTCTGATCGTTTTGGACGCAAACTGTTAATAATTATTCCAAGTTTTTTCTTTCCTATCTTATATTTTTTAGCTGGCAATTCTTCTTATTGGACTACTTTAACACTTTTTCTTGCCATCACTAATAGTTTAAGTGCTCTTCAATTACCTTCTTTCTATTCCATGATTGCCGAATCTGTTCCCAAAATAAAAAGGGGTATAGCTTATAGTGGATTTGAATTATTTGTTATTTTAGGAATTACTATAGGTCCGGCTATAGGTATGATCTTGATTCCTCGAGTAGAAATCAGATACCTGTTTTATTTTACTTCTTTTGTTACTTTTTTATCTGCCATAGCCAGAATGCTCTGGTTAAAAGAAACTCATCATTTTCGTACAAAAATTAATAAATTTGATTCTTTTAAAAGTTTATTTAATAAAAAGATGTTACTTACCGTCTTAGCCCTTTCTTCTCTCTTTCTTTTGTTTAATCTTACTACTAATGGACCTTTTATATCTTTATATGCTAATGAAGTAATGAATTTAGATAAATCTAAAATCAATTTAGTTTTTGCATTAGGAGGGTTTGCGGCAGTTATATACAGTCTCTGGGGAGGGAAAATCATTGATAAATGGGGTAGTAAAAAGGTTCTATTGTACAGTGCGTCAGGTCTGGGAATATTTTTAATCTTATGGAGCTTAAGTTCTCCTTTGTGGCCAGCCATTACTCTATTTGCAATATTATACATCTTTTCTCAGAGTTGCCATATTGCTTATGACTCATTCCTTGCTGATATAACTCACCAACAGTCAAGAGGATTAGTTATCGGATTTATTGGGACCTGTACCGGTTTAATTGGTTCTATTGGACCTTCCCTGGGAGGATATTTGAAGTTCCAGTTTGGTCCCTCATCACCCTTCTGGGCTGGATTAATATTTGCTTTAGTAACTTCTCTCTTACTTATAAAAATAAAAGAATAAAAAATATTATTCTCAACAAAAAACTGTTTTAAAATTAGTTTATAGACCAAAATGGTGCTAAAATATATCAGATAAAAGGAGGATTAAGATGCAAAAAGTAAATAATAATGAAACAAAAAAATATAAAGCCATATTTTTTGATTTTGGAGGGACATTAATGTGTGCTGAAAGTGACAATGTTGCTCATTTGCATATGATGAAAGAGGTTATTCAAAAATACAGCCTTCCTGCCTCCCCGGAAAATATGGTAATTAAATATAATTCTTACCTATTTACCAAGGAAATGACTTTGCTGGATGCCGACCCGGAAAAAAAATTCTTTACACCTCTTCGGGAATCTACCAAAAAAGCTTTTAAAGGGGTACTTACAGAATATGATATCCAACCTTCGAAAGAGGATTTTCAATGGTTTAGTAAGTTATTCTACGAAAATCACAAAAAGTATATAAAATTATTTCCTGAAACTTTATTAATTCTTCGGGAATTAAAGAACACTGATCTTCATATGGGAATTATAAGTGATATCGATAATGATTTTCAAGAATTTCAATTCAAAGTCTTTGGAATTAGTGAAATATTTGACTCTATCACTACTTCCGAAGAAGTTCAATCCTATAAACCTGAATCAAAAATTTTCCAAGTTGCTCTTAATAAGGCAAGATGCCAGGGGGAAGAATCTATTATTATCGGTGATTCTTATAAAAAAGACATTGTAGGCGGGAAAAAAATGGGGATGACTACCATCTGGATAAACAAATTTCAACCTGCTAATATAGATACAGAAACAGCAGATTTTACAGTTACTCATCTAAAAGAAATATCTCCTATCTTAAAGGAGCTTATTAAATAACCTCCAACCTGTTTTTTGCCACCTATATATTAACAAATATTTCAAATATAGTATGTTATAATATACTACAAAGTGAAAATTTATAATCTAAGGATACAATATGTTTTTAATTCAAGAAAATTTACATTCCCTTCCCATTAAAAAAAATAAATTACCATTTATTTTCGACCTGTTTATAGTAGTACTAATTGTAACATCTGTAATTTTTTATCAAAGTATTTTTTTAATAACAAACAATGCTGTCTATGCTGAGGAAATTCCCATCCCTATTCTGACTTATCATAATTTCACTATAGATGAGGGCAGCAGTTATCAAATTAATATTGTAAAATTTGAAAAACAGATGGATTATTTAGCTGCTCATAATTATTCCGTAATCTCTCTTTCTGAACTACTTAAAGGACTGAGAGATGGCCAACTTCCACCAAAACCAATCGTAATTACCATTGATGATGGTTTTAAATCTACTTTCACTTTAGCTTATCCTGTATTAAAAAAATATAATTTTCCGGCAACTCTCTTTTTATATACCGACTTCATCGAAAAAAATAGTTACAGCCTTACCTGGGAAGAGATTAGAGAAATGACCAAAAACAATATTGAAATTGGCTCTCATACCCTAAGCCATTGCAACCTCTTGAAATATCAGGAAAATGAAAATTATGAGACTTATCTGGATCGAATTAGAAGGGAAATTATTTTATCAAAAGAAATTTTAGAAAGCAAAATGGGAGGTAAAGTAAAATTCTTCGCCTATCCTTATGGCGTTTACAGTCCTATAATAAAAAATATAGTTATCCAAGCAGGTTATGAAGGAATTTTAAATGCTAATAGTATGAGTAATAATCTCAATGCCGACCCTTTTTCCCTGAATCGACAAATAATTTCTGGCCAAAGTCCACTTAATTCTTTTATACAGATATTAAATCAACGCCCTTTTTATGCTTCCCAAATCTTCCCTTATGATGGCGTAATAGAAAGCAACCAACTTGTTAAGATAGGGGCAATTTTAGAGGGTGATAATTATGATGCAAAAACTCTCTCTATGAAATTAGGAGGGGCAGAAGTAAAATTCGATTTTAATCGAGAAAATCGAGAAATTTCTTTTACTCCTGATTCTTTAAAGCCTCTTATTAAAAAGTCTTATATTGTAAATATTACTGCTCTAGATAAAAACAGCCCTTACGCGCGAAAAATTTCCTGGTTAATTACCATAAAATAATACAAACTGCTTTGCTTTCCGAAGTAGTTTAATATATTTTCTTCTAAAAAGGATTAACGGTAGTCTCGTAGGCAAAGTCTCCGTTTACAACTTTAACTAAAATGGCAGGTTTTATGGCATCACCAATTTCATTAATAGTAATGGAACCACCTGCACCAGGGAATTCTTTTGTTGCAGCTAAAGCATCCTTGATAGCCACCGGATCAAATGAACCGGCTCTTTCAATAGCATCAAGCATTAAATTGTAAGCATCATAGGTAAGAATAGATACAGCATTCGGTGTCTCGTTATATTTTTCTCTGAAAAGTTTAACAAATTTTTCCGACTCCGGAATAACCGGTGCATCTTCAGCAAAGAAAGTACTTGCAATTAAACCTTCAGCTGCTTCTCCTGCTAATTCTATTAAAACCGGATTATGTAAAGTATCACCACCTAAATATTTACCTGTATATCCTAATTCTCTACCTTGAATTGCTATTAATGCAACATCTCCGAAATAACCTGGGAAAAAGAGTGCTTCCGCTCCGGAAGCTATAATCTGACTTAATTGAGCACTAAAATCCTGGTCACCAGTATTATATTTCATGTCACTAACGATCTCTCCACCAAGTTCTTTAAATGTATTTTTGTAGAAATTAGCCAGGCCCACTGAATAATCCTGAGCAATATCAACTAAAAGTGCTGCTTTTTTGATTCCTAAGTTTTCAAAAGTATAACGAGCCATTACTTCACCCTGGAAAGGGTCAATGAAACAACAACGAAAGATATATTCTTTTCCATCGGTAACCAATGGATTCGTTGCACTGGCAGAAAGCATTGGGACTCCTGCTTTATCGGCAACTTCACCGCCTGGAATTGAACAACTGCTACCATAACTACCTAAAACTGCTACTACGCCTTCCTTTTCAATTAGTCTAGAAACCGCACTGGCTGATTCAACTTTATCACTTTTATTATCAACAAGGATTAATTCAACTTTTTTCCCTAATACTGTAGGTTTTTGCTCTTGGGCAAGTTCATATCCCTGCATACAAAGCGCGCCACCCACTGCCATTGCACCGGTCATAGGTTCAAAAATTCCAATTTTTACCACATCATCAGCAAGAGCTACGCTATTAATAGTAACTACAAATAAAAACAATATAAAAACAAATAATCTTTTTCTCATTTCTTTTACTCCCTTTAAGCCTCTAATCAAAAATCTTATATTATAATAATTTTTAAATTCGATGTTAAATTACTAATCACACTAGAAAAAATTTCTGGCTAATTACTATTAAATAAATAGCCAGGGTTTTCATAATCTCTTACTCTCCTAAATAGGCCTTTCTTACTTCTTCATTCTGTAAAAGATCTTCTCCTGTTCCCTCTAAGACCACTCGTCCAGTTTCCAAAACATAAGCATAATCAGCAATTTTCAATGCAGCAAAAGCATTCTGTTCAACTAAAAGTACCGTAATTCCCTCCTCATGAATTTTTTGTATAATTTCAACTATCTCTTGGACCAATATAGGAGCTAATCCCAAAGATGGTTCATCCAACATTAAAAGTCTAGGTCGCATCATCAATCCTCGAGCTACAGCTAACATCTGTTGTTCTCCCCCTGATAAAGTACCACCTTTTTGCCATAATCTTTCCTTTATCTGTGGAAATAATTCACATACCCATTTCTGATCTTTAGCAATCTCTTCCTTGTCTTCTCGGGTAAAAGCACCTAAATTTAAATTTTCCTGTGTTGTTAAATTGGGAAATATTTTTCGTCCCTCTGGAATTAATGCTACTCCCCTTTTAACAATTTGGTCAGTAGAAATATTAGTGATATCTCTATCTTTAAATTTTATTTTACCTTCCTTAGTTTTAACTAAAGCGCATATAGCCCTTAAAGTAGTACTCTTACCTGCACCATTAGCTCCAATTAAAGTGACGATCTTCCCTTGAGGTACCTCGAAAGAAATACCTTTTAAGGCATGGATACCACCATAAAATACATTTAGATTTTCAACTTTAAGCATAATTCGCCTCCGCTCCTAAATATGCCTTAATTACCTCAGGATTATGTTGGATCTCAACAGGCTTTCCTTCAGCAATCGTCACTCCATAATCCAAAACTAAAATTCTTTTACAAATTCCCATTACTACTTTCATATCATGTTCTATTAAGACAATAGTTAATTTAAATTTTTCCTGAATTTTTAGGATAAAACTCATTAAATCCTTAGTTTCCTGAGGATTCATCCCGGCTGCTGGTTCATCTAAAAGTAACAATTTTGGTTTAGTAGCCAAAGCTCGGGCAATCTCCAATCTTCTCTGCTCTCCATAAGGGAGACTACCAGCTACCTTATTTTCAAATTTATCTAAATGTACCTCACTTAATAACTGTTTTGCTTCTTCTCTTATTTGTTTATCTTCTTTCGTATATCGCGGGGTATGGAAAACAGCTTGAAAAAACGAAGATTTTAAACGTAAATGACTTCCTACCATAACATTTTCAATTACTGATAATTCAGAAAATAAGCGGACATTTTGGAAAGTTCTGCCAATTCCCAAAGCAGTTATCTGGTCAACTCTCTTTTTGGTGATATCCTGCTCGTAAAGGTAAATTTTTCCGTTGGTGGGTTTATATACTCCGGTTAACATATTGAAGGTAGTTGTTTTACCTGCCCCATTGGGTCCGATTAAGCCTACTAATTCTCCTTCTTCAACGGTTAGATAAAAATTAGATACTGCAGTTAATCCGCCGAATTTTATGGTAAGATGATCTGTTTTAAGAACGCTCATCTTTTAACTACCCTCCTTTATGACCCTATTATCTCGAAAAAAAATCTTAATGAATTGTTTTAGGGAAAATTCTTTTCCTCCCATAAGCCCACGCTTAAAAAATAGGATAACTACCATCAATATTATGGAAAAAATAAGCATTCTCATCCCCGGAATGGCTGGCAGTTTTGTACCGAAGAAATTCATAGGTGATTCAACCACCCTTAATAATTCCATCAATATTGCAAATATGGTAGCAATAATAACGGTTCCGGTTATACTTCCCAATCCGCCCACAATTACTATTACGATAATTTGGAAAGTCATAGAGATATTGAAAGTATTTGGATCGATAGTCATTACCAGGCTTCCTAAAAGTGCTCCCCCAATACCGGCAAAAAAAGCACCCACTACGAAAGATAATACTTTATGATAAAAAAGATACACTCCCATTGCTTCAGCGGCTACTTCATCTTCTCGAATAGATTTCAAAGCCCTACCATAACTGCTATTAATTAAATTACTAATAAAAAATATAGTAAATATTGCTCCTCCCCAACTCCACCATAAATTGGTAAAAGCAGGTAACCCTTTTAGCCCGAGAGGACCATTGGTAATACTTTGCAAATTATTAAATATTATCCGAATTATTTCAGAAAATCCAAAAGTAACAATGGCTAAATAATCACCTTTTAAACGTAAACAGGGGGTTCCTACTAAAAGACCTACCAACGCAGCGATTATTCCCCCAGCAATTACAGAGATAAAAAATGGTATCTGGATAACACTAAAAGGCCAGATGAGAGGGGTAATAAAATAATTCATTTCTTTTAATTCTGGAGACATATATAAAAGGGCAGAAACATAAGCCCCGATGGCCATAAATCCTGCATGCCCCAAAGAAAATTGTCCGGTAAAACCGTTGATTAAATTAAGACTGACCCCTAAAATAACATATATACCACATAAATTTAATATTCTAATAACATAGGCATCAAAGTTTCTTTGAGCTATAAAGACAAATATAACTACAATTAAAATTGCGATAATTTTTAAGAAAAATAAAAAATAATCTTTTTCTTTTTTCTTCACTTTTTTCATACCTACCTATTCTTCCCCAAATAATCCTTCAGGCTTATATAACAATACAAAAATTAATAGAACAAAAACAAAGGCATCTTTATATCCAGCCTGCTCTGGGAAAAATGCCACTATCATAATGGTTATCAACCCAAGCAAAAAACCTCCCAGCATTGCCCCTTTAATACTACCAATTCCTCCTATAATTGCAGCAGTAAAAGCTCTCCATCCTGGAAACATTCCCATAAAGGGGAAAATTTGGGGATAGCGTAAAGCCCATAATATTGCTCCAACAGCAGCTAATCCTGAACCTATGGCAAAAGTAAAGGCAATGGTTCGGTTCAGATTAATACCCATAAGCTTAGCAGTATCAAAATCTTTAGATATTGCCCGCATGGCTAATCCAGTTTTGGTTCGGTAGATTATATAGGTTAATATTAATAAGAAAAAAATGGAAACTAAAGGAGTAATAAGAGATACACTCTGAATCCTGATATCTGAGATAATAAAGGTTTGATCAAAAAATTCAGGGCGAAAGAAAGGCTTTGGTCTTCCTCCAAACACTACTATAGCTAAATTCTCTAAAAAAAAGGACATTCCTATTGCTGAACATAAAGATGAAATTCGGGGGGCATCTCTTAATGGTCGATAAGCAATCCTATCTACAGTAATACCCAACAACATAGTTAAAATTATTGCTGCAAAAAAAGCTAAACCCCAGGGAAGAGAAAATAACGCAATAGCATAATAGGCAAAAAAAGTTGCCATCATAAATATATCTCCATGGGCAAAATTTATTAATCGTAAAATCCCATAAACCATGGTATATCCTATAGCAATTAGTGCAAATAAGCAGCCTAAGGAAATTCCATTAATTAGATTTTGTAAAAAAACATTTAGACTCATAATTTTATCCTATCGTTATTTTTTATTTATAGCTAACTTTATTATTTAAAAAATTAGATTGAAGAGAGGGTTTTCCTCTCTTCAATCTAAAACAAAATAGATTATTTTAAACTCAGCTTCATAAATGTCAATTAGAAGGGATGTACGGTGGTCATATATTTGAATTCGCCATTTTCCACTTTTCTAATTATTGCATCTTTGACCGCATCTCCATTAAGATCTAAAGTAATTATTCCAGTAACTCCTTCATAGCCTTTGGTTACTGCTAAAGCATCTCTAATGGCTTTTGGATCTGCTGAACCAGCTCTTTTAATAGCATCGATTACCATATTGAAGGCATCAAAACCTAAAGCTGCAAAGGCACTTGGTAGTCTATTATATTTTGCCTGGAAATCTTTATTAAATTTTTCAGCTGCTTTAGTGGTAACAGCGCTTGCATCAAAATGGGTACTATAGTAAGAACCTTCTACAGCTTTTCCACCCACTTCAATAAATTCTGGTGCTTCCCAGGTATCTCCACCCAAAAATATCCCGGTAATTCCCATTTCTTTTCCCTGCTTAATAATCAATGCACCGTCTCCATATTGACCGGCGGGAACAAAAACTACATCCGGTTTCTTACCAGCAGCATAAGTCAATTGAGCAGTAAAGTCCTGATCCCCGGTTTGATAAGAAATAACACCAGCAACAGATTTAGGATCACCAGTTAATTTAATAAAAGCATCGCGGAAGAAACTGGATAATCCTACCGAGTAGTCATTGGAAATATCTTGAATAATTACTGCTGTTTTAGCTTTAAGTTCGGTTACCGCAAAATTAGCCATAACTGCACCCTGGAAAGGGTCAATAAAGCAAGCCCTAAAGATATAAGGTTTGCCTAAGGTAACCAAAGGATTAGTAGGAGAGCATCCTACCACTGGAACACCAGCTGTATTAGCTACTTCTCCGCCGGCAATAGTATTACCACTGCCGTAACTACCTACTATAGCAACAACTTTTTCATATTCAATTAAACGAGCCACCGCATTAGCTGATTCTACTTTTTCACTCTTATTGTCTACTAAAACTGTTTTAATGGGTCTTCCCAATACCTCCGTGGTCTGTTCAATAGCTAAGTTTATGCCTTCCACAGTCTGCTGTCCCCCAGCTGCCATAGGTCCAGTCATCGGTTCAAAAATTCCAATGATAACTTCATCAGCTGCTCCTACTGCAAAACTACAAATCAGCAAGAACGATAATAGAATTCCAGTAATCAGTCCTAACTTTTTCATTACTTTTTTCCTCCTCAAAAAATTTTTTTAATTAAATCTAATTAAACTAAATATGCATGACAATTTTTTACAAACCTTTACTTAACACCTCCTTTATAAATCAGAATAGTTAGATAACTTGGTAAGTGTTGTAGTGTCTATACTGCTTGAACTAAAGGTGTGGGTAAAATATTATTTGTAATAGATTCAACCTATTTATCATTCTCGTGAATCATATTAATATTAACAGCAAAATAAGTAAAATAATTAAGGTAAGAAGATAATTTGAAAAAAATTTTTTGCTTTTTATTATCAAACAAATCATTTTATTGTAGTATCTGGTGTTTTGATAATAAGGAAGTTAAAATTACCAGATAAAGTTTAACATTAATTTCTTAAAAATACAATATTTTATAACTACCCCACTAAAGTTTACACTAACTATATATTTATTTATTTTTATTCTACATTTTACCACTTTACTCTTAAGTAAGGTTGTTATTTTATGCTATTATCTGTAATTAGAAATTAATCATTGTTAAAATTTTTTCGGGAGCTATTGGCAATAAACAGAGCAGACACTATTGAGGTTATAGGAACGGTTGATATCAATCCGATTGTACCCGATAAACCTTGAATAATTTCAGTGCTAACTGTATTAAGATTTATGGCTCTAAAATAAGGCATATTATAAGCCATTAGAAGTATCATTATGCTTAAAGAACAACCGGCAAAGGCGAGTATTAAAGTATTGGCCATTGTCCCCATTATGTCTTTTCCCACATTCATCCCTGATTTAAAAAGTTCTGCCTTACTTAACTCAGGAACCTTATTATGAATCTCAAAGACTACAGAGGCAATAGACATACCCACATCCATCACTGCTCCAAGAGAGGATATAATAATACCAGCAAACATTATTCCTTTTATATTGATAGGAAAAATACTAACTATATAAATAAGTTGTTCGCTTGCTTCTCCGGTAATCCCGGTAAGATGAGCCATTTTCCCCGAAATCAATGAAATAATTCCGGCAATTACTACTCCTGCTGATGTTCCAATTATAGCTGCCAAACTCTTTTTATTAAATCCCCCAATGAATATCAAAGATAAAAATATTACGATGGAAGCAGTAATAATGGCCAATAAAATCGGGCTGTAACCTCTGAACATTAACGGTAACATAAAAAAAGCTATTAATAAACCGGTAATAACCAGGGAAATCAAAGCCATTAAACCCTTTATTCTTCCTACTCCAATTAATACAAAAATAAATATAAAAATAAGTATATAGAGAACTTTATCCCGAGCGTAAGTATCTATTCCAACTGAAGGTGATTGGCCTTCTCTTCCCTTTATAGCTAAAACAATTTCCATGCCCTCTTCTGCAACGACATCATATACTAAATCACCATGTAATCGAGAATTAGTTAAGGTTAATTTCTGACCTTTAAATTCCCCGGACAATATCTCAATTTTCAATTCTTGGGTGCCTGTATAAACATCCGGTATATTTCCTTCTTCAGTTAAATCACTATCAATTACTTCTAAAACTTTTGCCCTTACATAAGTAATATCTTTGCTATCTGTTGACTTCTCTCTATAATAATTAATAAAGTAATAAAATAATACTGATATAATAACTATTAAAAAAATTAATAATAAGATAGGAATGTGTTTTTTCATCATAATTATCAACTCTCTATCTTGGGATCTAATCCCGCTAACTAATGCTAACAAAAAAGAGGATGGCCTCTAAATTATACCACCCTCTTTTTATTTTTTAAACTGTTAATCTACGGAATAACTAACTCCTGACCCGGTCTGATAAGTCTCGAGTTAGTTAATTCATTAAGGGCAACAATCTTTTCTACAGTTGTAGCAAATTTCTGAGCAATTTCCCATACAGAATCTCCCACTTCAACCACATAGATTTTACCGCTTTTTGCTTCCGATAACCAATTTCGTTTTACTGGTGAAATAACGCCTGCCTTTTCTACTGCTTCCATCATAGCATCCCTTATAGGAATGAAGGTATCCAATCCATCTTTAGAATTCTCAAAGTTATAATTATCTCCACCGGTGAACATAAAGTCATTGGTTACCACAGTGTAATACTTATCCATCTCAATAGGAGTGCCATCTGCTAAAACCATACTGGTAATCCTGTTGCCTGCTTCTGCCTCTTTATTATAAGTTACCATTACACCGGATATCTGAACCCAGCCAATATCCTCATTCAAAATACCGTGTTCAATATTAGCTTTTACATCAGCCCCGGATAATTTCATAGTGTATAGAGTATTATCAAATGGCATAACTTCATATAGTATCCCTGCAGTAATTTCTCCTGCTGGAACAGGAACTCTAAGTCCGCCGCCATTGGTCATAGCAATCTGAACTCCAACTTTATCTTTCATTAGTTCGCATACCCATTCACCCAACAAAGATGGACCGGCATATCTATCATGGTCTAATTCCACTGTAGTTTTTCCTAATACTTTTCCTAAAACAGGTCCTAGTTCCTCATTGTACTTTTCATAGATTACTAACATATCAGCATCATCTTTAAGAGTATCTGGTCTATTATAGAGATTGTCAAGGAAAGGTTCTGCACTTACCAGTCTATTATTCTCATCAAAAGTAAAAGTTACTTTCGCAAATGAACGGCCAGAATAATAAGCTTGCACAAGAGGCTTATTATTAACCAAACCACTAACGCTTTGGTGGGTATGCCCGGATATTACTGCATCTACTCCATCTATCTCACATAAGGCCGCCGCTTCACCGGTAATTTTCCCTTCTTTATCCTGGAATGAACCAAGATGAGTTAAAGCGATAATAATGTCTGCTCCTGCATCTTTTACTTTAGGCACCCATTCGGTAATTACTTCTACCGGGTCTCTGAATTCATAATTTTCTACATTTGCCTTCAGGGCCTTATAAGCGGTCTCTGGAGTAGCTAAACCAATAAATCCAACTTTTACTCCTGCTCTTTCAATAATGGCAAATGGTTCTGCCCAATCGACCGGCTGATTAGTTCTTTTATCATAAATATTTGTGCAGACAAAGGCGAATCCACCATCTTCTGCCCATTTAGTAATCCTATCAATTCCCCAGTCAAATTCATGGTTGCCGACTGCTGATAGTTCTATGCCTATTTCTTTAAAGACTGCTGAAACTGGTTCGCCGTATAACATATTGGACATAGCACTACCCTGATAATTATCACCGGCGGAGACAATAATTGTTCCTTCCGGATTCTTAGCTTTTTCAGTTTTTAAAGCATCAACCAGCTTTACTGCTCCAACATTTTTCCCGGCAGGAGCAAGGGCTCCGTGGAAGTCATTAATCGATAATATAACAACTTCTTTTTGTGCGGCAAAAATAAAACATACTGAACTTAGAATTAACAAGAAAGTTAACAGGGAAATTAATAGTCCTTTAGTTATTTTAAACCTCAACATATTTGTATAAATCCTCCTTAAATATTTTTTAATTAATCTTCTAACTAATCAAATCCTCACTAAACTTAGATCTTTAATAATTATGCTAAATTAACCACCTCCCTCTTCTCATCTAATGCTTAAACTCGCAGACATTAATTTTTTCTTGCATTAATTATTCTCTTCTCTATTTTCTACATTCGCCTTGGATAATCCTTCTTTTTTACAAAAATTATTTGAAATTAATTTAATTATTTTTTACTTATTAATTTTTTACCCTTTACGACAAAATTTATTTAGCTAATTGTTTTATAACAGGCTACTATCTCGCCAAAATAAAAAGTATGATAGTCATTATCTGCATAAACACCTTCCCTATATTCTTTACACAAAAAATCGGGATTCATTTCACTTTTACAAACAATTTTACATTCATAATGAAATCCTGATAGGTTAATAATGGGAGTGTCTACTTTTTGTGCCGGGACAACAGATAATTTACTTTCTTTAAATTTATCAACATCTCGACCAGATTTAGTACCACAAAAGTTTAAAGCTTCTCCTAAATCATCTCCAGGGATACTAACCGTAAAACTGGAGGCTTTTTCGATAATGCAATGAGTAAAACGGCTCTTCCTAACCATAACTGTCATTATCGGCTTTCTCCACATATATCCAATAGCAGCCCAACCAATAGTCATAACATTTATTTTTTCACCATCTTTAGATTTAGCTACCAGGAACGCACCTTGAGATTTTATCTGTTGCATAACTTCTTCGGCAACAGATAAATAATTAACATTTTTCATACAATTTTTTCTCCTTAAAGATACAATAATAGTTATATTTTATTTTCTTAATCAACTTCCTTTAATTTTTCTACCATTTTAACAAAATCATCTATCCATTCTGCGCTAAAGTTTACACCTTTAGGTGTGGGAATGTACTCATCTCCGTCCTTCGGTTTTACATATTGCCTTAAATCAACTCTCTCTACTCCCCGAAACTCACCGATAGATAGAACTAATCTTTTATTATCGGTAACATCTAATTGCCCAATTTGTTTCATTTAATATTTCTCCTTTCTTCTACTTTTTTTCTACTTTTATTAATACCTTCTTTATTATATCTCTATATCGCATCTCGCATCATATTTCTTTCACTAAAATCTTCCAAATTAATTATTTCAATTCTACTTCCTGAATATAACTTTTTGATCTTCTCTAACTCCTGCTTAAAATCGGGAGCGATAACTATTTCTATTTGACTAATATCTTCTGCACGATTAATTACATTTTGATGCGGAGGATTGGGAATAATAATATAACACTTTGCTATTTTATTCTTTTCTATGTACTCTTCCAGACTTCTAAGACAAACCATGCCTAACTTCCGTGTAAAAGATACAATTACTTTTTCTTTTTTATCGTTCTGCTTTTTTTTGAAAAACATGGTTACCCCCTTATTAAATTAAAAACTTAAAACGAAAAATTAATAACCAACTATGATCCCGCACCTATACACTATGTGCTATTACTATCTGTTTTTTAGTATTATCTATCTTCTTTCTTCACTATATACTATATACGATATACTATATACTAATCTAAACGCTATACGCTATACGCTATTCTTCACTCAACCGACTCTTTTAGCAGGTCAAAAAAACCATTTAAATAACCTAAACCCAATAGTATATCTTTTTTCATCAAATTAATCAGTTCCTGGCTGTCAGGGGAGTTTGTAATTCTTATTATTTCTTGTTCCTCCAGTATAAGTAAATCTTGATCATTATCTAATACAGGAAATAATTTCATAGTCTCTCGATAAGAAGGAGTAAAATCTTTTCTGGCTTCCTTGCTTAGTTTAATGGCACAATCCGCTACATCATCCATCTTAACAGTTTTCACCTCGGGAAGCAGATTATAAAATTCTTCTTTCTGGTGTTCGAAAAGATATCCATTAAAATCTTCATAGCCGTAATGAGCATTGGTAACCAGTACAGTCAGTTTTTTTACATTAAAAAATTTCTTAAAGAGGACATCCAAAGGAGCTGGATAGGTATGATAGGGTTGGGAAACGTCTTCCAAATAATGAACAGCTCGAGCGGCAAACCTAAAACCCCAATAATTATCGCCTTTCCCGAAGGCAATTTTAGACATTTCAAAGAAATGATTGGCTCTTTTGGGGGCATCTCCAGCTTTCAATACACCTGCAAACACAGAAAAATACATATGACGATACCCCTGACTTCCCCCGGTTAATGCTTGTAATTTATTTAATTCTAAATTAGTATCTAAATCCCAATCCGGTTCGTCCGAATAATTTATGAGAATATCTGAGGCTTTCGTTTTTCCTCCAATCTCTCCCTCAACATATTTTATTACAAATTCCGGATTATATTCATCATGGTCTATATCTTCATAAGTATAAGGAGTTATTTCGATTTCAGGGAAATTGTTTATCCAATCATTATTTTTTATGGCCAGTTCAGTATAAAAAAAGTGACTGTTCCAGGAAAACACATTGATAGAACTTAAGGTCAAAACGGAAAGAATTAGCAGAATAAAAATTGATATTTTCTTTTTAAGCTTCATAATTACCTCCAAACTATTTTTAGGTTCCCACTGCTTGCTTCATCTGGGCCTTCCCTGGTACAAATAGGGGTATAAGCTTTGCGAGAATGACAGAAAAAGTAATTACTTCTATTTTATTTTTCAAAAGAGAATTTATATTTGGTTAAACCAAGTTCCTTTTTTAAGGTAAGAATCTGTTGCTGAAGATTCTTATTAATAGGTGCTCCCTTATCCTTTCTTTCCAGCCAGGCTATATATTCTTTTTCACCGGCGGTATAAATTCTTTCTGCTTCAGGAGTTTTTTTAGAAGCACGAAGAGAACGAAGGATATCTCCGGTAATTTTCTTAAATGATTCGAGATCTGTAAAGGAAGATATGTTAATAGCTATAAAAAAATGCCCCAGATTAATGGGTACGGGTTTGCCCTCCTCTATTCCCGATAACATCTTAAGATATTTCCCATTTTGCAGGGCAGCGGAAAGGATTTCTACTACGGCAGCATAACCATAACCTTTATAACCGGCCATTTCTTCTCCGATACCTCCTAAAGGAGCAAGCGCAGCCTTCCCCGTTTTTAAGTCTTGCAAAATTTGATGAGTATCTGTTCTGGTCTTCCCATCTTGTCCGATTACCCAGCCCGGAGGGATTTCTTTTTCTGCCCGGTCATATACTTCTATCTTCCCTCGTTGAGCAATAGAGGTTGCGCAATCAAGGACAAAAGGAAACTCTTCGTCAGAGGGCATTCCAAAAGTTAAAGGGTTAGTTCCTAACATATTTTCTACCCCAAAAGTAGGAGCAATAGAGGGACGGGCATTAGTACCGGTAATTCCAATCATACCTTCTTCAATAGCCATTAAAACATAATAGCCGGCAATCCCATAATGAGTTGAATTTCTTACTGCTACCATTCCCAATCCCATCTTTTTAGCCTTTAAAATAGCCAGTGCCATAGACTTTTTGGCAATTACCTGTCCCATTCCATTGTGGCCGTCAATAACTGCAGTAGTAGGACCATCTTTAACAATTTCCATATCTGTTTTTGGTGATTGGATCCCGGCTTTAATTCTATCATAATATATAGGTTTTAATCGGCCAATGCCATGTGAATCTATCCCTCTTTTATCAGAAGTAATCAACACATCAGCACATATTCGGGCATCCTCTTCCGGAACTCCTATCCCTTTAAAAACATCGACCATAAAATTTTCTAAACTATCGAAATCTACCCAAACAATATCTTTAGAATTATTATACAAGATTACCCCCTCCTTAATTTTTATATTGAAGTTCCCATACGGGTTTTAAAAATCAAACACTATTAAGTTTAATATAACAAAATTAGAAATGTTTTTCAATTATTTAATTTCATTAGTTATGCAAAAAGTTATTACTTTTGTTTTCTCATTTTCTTTTTTTCTCTAATTCTTTTCCTTCACACGATACTCGATACGAATATGGTGTAAACTTTAGTGGGGTAGTTAGAAGAAAAAATATTACATAATAGGATTGACATAGCAATATTTTACTGATATATTATAAATATATTATTAATATATAGGTGATATTTATGGTAAATATAGAAATTTACAATGAACTTAAAAAGCGAATAGTTTATCTGGATTACAAACCAAAACAAGTGTTAAACATAAAAGAATTAGCGAAAGAATTTGGAGTTAGCCCTATACCTATTCGAGAGGTTCTTATTCTCCTGGAAAATGAAAAATTAGTACATATAATTCCTAACAATGGTATCTATGTTACTGATGTAAGCTTTCAAGAACTGAAAGATGTCTTTGAAGTTAGATTATTTTTAATTGGACTATCAGGGAGGCTTGCCGCCCAAAGGATAACTCCGGAAGAATTAACCAAATTGAAAGAATTGCTGGTGAAAATACAACAAGAAAAAAACAGAAGAAAATTAATTCTATTGGATGCAGAATTTCACGATTTGGTAAACTGCTCTACTAAAAATCAAACCTTGGCTGAAACTTTAAAAAGATTACGAAATCAAATTGGCCGCCTTTGGTTTTTTGCTGAAGAAAATGATACATATTCTCTGCAAATTCCTAAAGATTTTAATGAACTTATAAAGGCACTGGAGAACAAAGACCAAAATAAAAGCCAACAGATTATGAAAGATCATGCTATTCATTTTATAAATCAGATAAAAATAAGTTTATATACAGAAGTTAATAAGCTGTAATAACTAATTAAAAAGAGCTAAATAAATATTTTTCTTATAATATGATCATTCCCTAAAAAACTAAAAAGTATTTAAAAGCAGAGTATATAAATAGTGTATCGTAAATAATTTTATAATAATTTTAGATTTGTTGATTATGACTGGGTTGTAGGGAGCACAATGAATTGTACCCTCATCACATTATTGCTTATTTTTTCTGCGGGCACGATGCATCGTAGTTCTATATTACTATTTTATTTAGTTTTTAGGTTGTAATCATAATATCATTATTGAATATTTTTTACCTAACACTCAAATTATCTTAACTATAAATATTTAAAAAATAAGGTGGTGATAATAAACAATTAATAAATAACTGTTTTTTAGGTTTTAGTTAAAAATAAACAAAGTAAAGGAGATAAAAAAATGAAAAAGATAATTTTCAGCATAATTTTAGTTTTAACACTTCTTCTTGCAGTTACTTTTTATGGATATGGACAAAAAGAAGGAGAAGTTAGTGTTGTAAAAATTGGTGGTGTTTACCCACTCACTGGACCTTATGCACCTATGGGGATAGGAGATAAACAAGCAATTTTATTAGCAGTAGATGAAATTAATACTAACGGCGGAATTAAGTCTTTAGGAGGGGCAAAGATAGAAGTAATCTTTGCTGATTCTGAAGGAGACCCAAAAGTTGCTATGACTGCTGCTGAGAGACTTATATCTAAAGATGATGTTGTAGCTATGCTTGGAAGTATTCTTTCTGGTACTACAGCCACTATCGCCCCAGTTTGTGAAAAATATAAAACTCCATTAGTAAATGAAGGTTCAACTTCTATTGATCTTACCCAACATGGTTGGAAATATTTCTTCCGTTCAACCCCTCATGATGGTTTATATTGTGAAGCAATGTTTAATTTTCTTGAGGAAGTAGCTAAGAAAAGTGGTGAAAAAATAAAAACAATTGGAATAATGTATGAAAATACTCTCTTTGGAAAAACAGCAGGTGATGTATGGAAAGAAAAAGCTCCTGAACATGGATTTGAAATTGTAGCCGACATCTCCTATTCTGCTGCATCAATCGATTTATCCTCTGAAATACTTAATTTAAAAAAAGCTTCCCCAGATATAATCTTCTTGGCCTCTTATACTCAAGATGCTGTCTTAATTACCAAGACAATGCAAACACTCAATTGTAATGCTAAGGCTGTCGTGGGTATAGATGGTGGACAAATTGTCCCTTCCTATATTGAGGCAATTGGACCTTTGGCTAATTATGTATCTGCTGAAGCAAGATGGAGTCCTGATATTAAGAAACCCTTAGCACAAAAAGTTAATGCAGAATATTATAGTAAGTATGGACAAAATATGGATGGACACAATTCTCGTGCCTACACTGCTGCTATAGTTCTTTATAACGCTATAGAAGAAGCAGGCTCAACTGATAAAGAAAAAATCCGAGAGGCATTAGCAAATATTTATGTACCACCAGAGAAAATTATTATGACTTGGAATGGGGTTAAATTCGATGAAACTGGACAGAACATTTTAGGAACTCCTTGTATTATTCAAATACAAGACCAGAAATTTAAGACTGTTTTCCCTTACGATATTGCTTCTGTTGATTTCATTTTCCCCATGCCCGCATGGTCTGAACGTTAATAAAGAAAGTAAGTTTATAAAAAATAAGGAATGGGACCGAGGAAATAATGCCTCGGTTCCATCCTTTTTATCGTTTATAGTTAATAAGAATAATTTTGAACATAGAAAAGATTTTTTATTAGAAAAAGATATAATTATCTATTTCAAATTATTAAAGAAGGAGATGAGGGAAATTTTACAAGCAATTGTTAATGGTATTTTACTTGGTGGTATCTATTCTCTAATTGCTATTGGACTTAGTCTTATTTGGGGAGTGATGCGTATTATTAATTGGGCCCACGGAGCAATGGTTATGCTTTCCATGTATATTACTTTTTTTGCCTATTCTATGTTTAAACTCGATCCTTTATTATCCTTACCTTTAGTAGCTGTAATAATGTTTGTAATTGGCTATTTACTTCAAATGGTATTAGTTGAAAGAACATTAAATAGTCCGTGGATTAGTAGATTGTGTGCAACGTTCGGTTTAATGATGCTTTTGGAAAGTCTTGCCCTATTGGTCTGGTCATCCAATTGGCGAGCAATTCCTGTTACTTATGGTACTTGGACTTTTTGTATAGGTGGTATTTTTATTTCTTTTTCTCGTTTTGTTGCTTTTTCCATTGCTCTTTTAATGGCTTTAGCACTTCATCTTTTTCTAAATCATACAGAAAGTGGTAAGGCAATTAAAGCTACCGCTCAAGATCGGGAAGCAGCCGCTTTAATGGGTATTAATATTAATAATATTTATCGTATTACTTTCGGATTAGGTCTTGCTGCAACAGGAGTAGCAGGTGCATCTCTTATGACTTTCTACTTTGTATTTCCAACAGTAGGCTTTCCATTTGCTTTGACAGCATATATAGTTTGCGTTTTAGGAGGATTAGGAAGACTTAATGGAGCTGTTTTAGGAGGACTAATTATCGGAATAGCTCAATCGGTAAGTGCTTATCTAATTTCACCCGAGTACAAAATGGTAGTTTCTTTTGTAATCTTTTTAGCAGTTTTATACTTTAAACCAGGGGGTATCTTTGGAGGAGTAAGCGAGTGAAAAATAAATTCTTTTCTTATAAAATTTTTTTTATAATATTAGTACTAATTATAAGTTTTCTTCTACCTATTTTTATTAAAAATATTTATATTTTAGATATTGCTATCACTGTATTACTTTATGCTTACTTAGGGAACGCCTGGAATATCGTAGGAGGCTATTGCGGACAGGTATCTTTAGGTCATGCAGCATATTATGGCATTGGAGCCTATGTTTCTACTATACTTTTCCTTAAATTTGGTATTTTACCTTGGATAGGAATGATAGTAGGTGCAATATTGGCCGGTTTTTTAGCCATTATTTCAGGTTATCCTTCCTTGCGAATGAAAGGCCCATATTTTGTATTTTTTACTATAGGTTTTGCTGAAACTATTAGAATCTTATTCCTCAACTGGAGTTGGGTTGAAGGTTCGAGAGGGATTATTATCCCCTTCCAAGATAATCCTCTAAATTTTATATTTTTTAGCAAAATTCCCTATTACTATATTATACTTACCTTTTTAATCTTTGGAATGTGTATCACCTATTCAATTAGCAGATCAAAAATTGGAAAATATTCCATTGCAATTAGAGAAGACGAAACTATGGCAGAAGCACTTGGTATAAACACGGCTTTATACAAATCATATACTTTTGCAATTTCTGCTTTTTTAATGGCTATAGGAGGAACTTTTTATGCTCAATATGTTCTTTTTATACATCCCAATGACCTTATGTCACTCAATAACTCTGTAATTTTTATGCTTATAGCAGTTGCGGGTGGAAAAGGAACTCTTTTTGGTCCCCTAATTGGCTCTATTGTGATTATGCCATTATGGGAATATTTCCGCTCCACGTTTGGAGGACGATTTGCAGGTCTTGGTATTGTCTTCGCTGGTTCTATTATTCTAATAATAGGTACTGCTGCACCACAAGGGATTCTTGGGATATTAACTAAAATAAGAACAAGATATAGCCTTAGCAGTAAATCCAATAGTATTGTAAGAGAGGAAAGATAGACTGTGGAAAAATCAAAAATTATTTTTCAAACAAAAAAAGTGTCAAAAAGTTTTGGCGGAGTCAAAGCAGTTAATCAAGTTTCTTTTCAAATCCAAGAGAAAGAAATTATAGGATTAATAGGACCTAATGGTGCAGGTAAAACAACTCTTTTTAATCTTGTTACAGGTTTTTTAAAACCAGATGAAGGATACATTTATTTCCAAGAACAAGATATTACTAACTTAAAACCCCACAGGATTTGCCAGCTGGGTATAGGTAGAACTTTTCAAGTTGTAAGACCATTATCTACTCTTACGGTCCTGGAGAATATTGTTACCGCAGCATTATTACGTCATAATAATTATAAAGAGGCTAAAAAATATGCTATTTATATTGCTCAAATTATGGGATTAGCAAATAAAGTTAATAAGATTGCAGGAGGAATACCCATTGCAGATAAAAAAAGATTGGGCTTTGCTCAAGCTTTAGCTACAGGTGCGAGGTTACTTCTTTTGGATGAGGTAGCGGCAGGTCTTAACCCAACAGAAATTGATGAATTTCTTAATATTATTAGAAAAGTGAGCCTTGAAGGATTGACAATTATTATAGTCGAACACGTAATGAGAGCTGTTATGAATGTAGCCCACCGAATTTTAGTATTAGATCATGGAGAATTAATTGCCCAAGGAATACCGGATGAAGTAACCAAAAATGAGAAAGTAATTAAGGCATATCTTGGTGATCAGTATAAATTCCAAAAATAAAAATAATAAATCGGGATGATAAAAATGTTAAAGATAGAATCTGTTGATGTTTATTATGGAGAGACCAAAGTTCTATGGAATATTTCCTTAAATGTAAAACAAGGAGAATTATTAGCTATAATTGGCCCTAATGGTGCAGGGAAGACAACTATCATGCGCACTATTATAGGCTTATTAGCACCCAAAAAAGGAGTAATATTTTATGAAGATGAAAAGATTGACCATCTTCCTGCTTACAACATTGTTAAAAAAGGCATTGCATTAGTACCGGAAGGTCGAAGACTTTTTCCTAAATTAACAGTCTTGGAAAATCTTGAAATTGGAAATTATTTAAAAAACGTTCGAATTTTTCGCCAAGATTTATTAAAACAAACCTTTGAATTTTTTCCTATACTTTTTGAAAGAAAAAATCTTGAAGCTCAAACTTTATCTGGAGGAGAAAGCCAAATGTTAGCTATTGCTCGAGCCTTGATGTCGAAACCTAAATTACTTCTTTTGGATGAACCCTCACTTGGTTTGGCACCTAATATTGTTACCGATCTCTTTCAAACTATTAAAAAACTAAATGAACACGGATTAACCGTAATAATAGTTGAACAACATGTTTCTCAGGTATTAGAGATTGCCAATAGAGCATATTTATTAGAAAACGGTTCTATAATTTTAGAAGACACCGGAAGCAAAATGCTTAACAACCCGCATATAAAAAAGGCTTACTTAGGTTTATAAAAATATTCTATTTAGAAGGGAGAAAACATTGTGAAAAGCAATAAACTTCAGGAATTGAAATGGACAGATGTAAAAGACTATCTTGAAAGAGATAACAGAATAATTATACCAGTTGGTAGTACTGAGCAGCATGGTACTTGGTTACCTTTGGGCACAGATACTTTTATTGCAATGTGTTTGGCTGAAGATGCAAGTGAAAAAACAGGAGTTATGATTGCACCACCGATATGGATGGGATGGGCGCCACATCATTTAGCATTACCCGGTACAATTAACATAAGAGCTGAAATTTTGATAGAATTTTTGTATGATTTAATAAAGTCTTTAGCAAAACATGGATTTAAAAAGTTTATTACCATAAATGGGCATAGAATAGTAAATTTAATATGGATGCAAATTGCTGCTGAAAGGGCACAGAGACAACTTGGTGTTCAAGTTGTAATTTTTGATCCTGCCTATATGAGCAAAGAGATTGTAGATAAATTGGGATTTGGTCCAGTAGGACATGCTGATGAAATAGAAGGTTCGGAAATGTTATACAAATATCCGAACTTTGCTGATATAGATAAATCCAAAGATTATCTTCCGGAAGAGAAAAAATTATATCATATAGATCCAAGAAACCGTAATGATACTTTATGTTATGTTCCCAGCACGGAAGAAACTACTAAAAAAACGGCTGAAATTTCTGGTGGTTCTACTGGGCACCCTTCTCTTGCCTCTATAGAAAAAGGGAAACAATACCACGAGCATTTGGTCTGTAGACTTATTGAAGTCATAAATCAAATAAAAAAATAATGCATCATATTTTATATAAAAGAAATTAAAAAATCTTTCTTATAAATCTCTGATTACTATAAAATAAATTGTAATTTTCTATAAAATTCATTTTATGAGAGGGAATATATCATTTGTGAAAAAAATACTAATAACCGGCGCTTTAGGTCAAATTGGTTCTGAACTTACTCCTTTTTTAAGAAAAAGATATAAAAATGAAAATATTGTTGCCTCAGATATCAAACCAAGATTAGAGGGAATAATGCATCAAGAAGGACCTTTTGAACATATCGATTGTTTAGATGCCCAGGAGATTTATTCTGTAATTAAAAAATATAGAATAGATACCATATTTCATCTTGCTGCTGTTCTCTCTGCTACCGGAGAAAAGAATCCTCAATTAGCCTGGAAAGTAAACATTAATAGCCTTTATAATGTGCTGGAAATAGCCAGGGAATATAAATGTGCCGTCTTTGCTCCCAGTTCGATTGCCGCTTTTGGCCCTTCTACTCCCAAAGATAACACCCCTCAAGAGACAATTCAAAGACCCAACACCATCTATGGATTAACCAAAATTACCGGAGAGCTGCTTTGCGATTATTATTATTCAAAATATGAAGTAGATACCAGAGGAGTGCGTTTTCCGGGAATCATTTCTTATGCTACCCTTCCCGGCGGAGGAACTACCGACTATGCAGTAGAAATCTTTTACCAGGCATTAAGAAATAAAAAATATACCTGCTTCTTAGATAAAGATACTTATCTGGATATGATGTATATACCTGATGGTCTAAAAGCCGCGGTTAACCTGATGGAAGCTGATCCTTCCCGATTAAAACACAGGAATGCCTATAATGTGACCGCAGAGAGCTTTAATCCGGAGCAACTCGCCAACGAAATTAAAAAATACATACCGGATTTTAAAATAAACTATGATGTTGACCCAACGCGGCAGGCAATTGCCGATTCCTGGCCCAACCGGTTAGACGACAGTGCAGCCAGAAAAGACTGGGGATGGTCTCCGGATTATAACCTTAAAACAATGACTAAAGATATGATTGAAAAACTTAAGATTAAGCTTGGAATAACCTAGACATTCACTTAGCTATATAAGTCTTTATTCCCTCTCCCCTTGGAGGGAGAGGGTTAGGGTAAAGGGGATAAATCTTCACGCGATACGCGATACGATATACTAACGACTAATAAAATGGAGGATTAAACAATGGGATTAAACAATTTAGAGAAAGTACTTTCTAAAACTCTAAAAGAGTTAAAAGAGGAAGGACGATTAAAAGGAAAAGAATACATCATAACTAAGGTCAAAAGAAGTGAAAGGGAAAAAGGTCCCAGATATTTCCTTAAAGGGAAAGGTGAGCAGGAATTCATCAGAATGAATTCTAATTCTTATCTGGGAATGTCCCTAAGAGAGGAAATTATCCGGGAAGAAGAAAGAGTAAGCAAAGAATATGGAGTCGGACCGGGAGCTGTCCGTTTTATCAGCGGAACATTCCAATCTCACCGAGAACTCGAAAAGAAATTAGCAGTATTTCACCAAAGAGATGATGCTATGTTATTCAGCTCAGCTTATTCAACAGTAGTGGGAATCTTAACCCCTCTCATAACTTCTGATACCATTGTAATAAGTGATGAATTAAATCACAATTGCATAATTAATGCCCTTCGACTTTCCCGACCAAAAGATAAAAAAATCTATAAACATCTGGACATGAAAGAACTTGAAGAAAGAATAAAAGAATCTGTTGGCCAGGCAAAAAGATTATTCATTGTCACCGACGGTATCTTCAGCATGAGAGGTGATTATACCCCTCTGAATATTATCTCTAGTCTTTCTCAAAAGTACGACCAGGAGTTCCCGGAAAATATTCTGTTAGTGGTAGATGATTCTCACGGTATTGGTGCTTATGGAAAGACCGGCAGAGGCACAGAAGAATATACTGCTGCAAAAGGAATAGACTTATTAGTGGGAACCCTGGGTAAAGCATTTGGAGTAAATGGCGGATATGTAACTTCCGATCAAACTGTTATTAATTACTTAAGGGAAACAGCACCGATGTATATCTATTCTAATCCCATCTCCCCTGCCGAGGCGAGTGCGGCTTTAAAGTCTTTGGAAATGCTTGATAGTGAAAGAGGAAAAGATATTTTAACCCATCTTCACCAGATGACCAAAAAATTCGAAAAAGGTCTTCTTGATTTAGGATATGAAATTATTGAAAGTGATCACCCTATTGTCCCTTTAATGTTGAGAGATACAAAAAAAACATCTGAGCTGGTAAGCTATCTTATTGATAAAGGGATTCTCGCTACGGGTCTTAATTATCCGGTTGTCCCTAAGGGTGACGAAGAAATAAGATTTCAGATCAATGCCGACCATACTCCTTATGATATTGACTATGCCCTAAGCGTTTTAAAAGACTATAACAAAAAAATATAAAATATTTACAAATTAATGTCTAAAACCTTTTAATTTGGGGAATATAATAGGTAGAAAAGAGAAATTTGAAAAGAGAATAAATATTTTAGCAGCTAACCAAGTTGATAAAGGCAAATCAGCCGAAAGGTTGAGACGCAAAGCAATGGGCCTAAAGCACCAAAAGTGCTAAGGCAGCCAGGTTACCGACTTTTTTTTGTTTGAAAAAAGAATAAGAAATTCGCAAAGTTGATAAAGGCAAATCAACCGAAAGGTTGAGACGCAAAGCAATGGGCCTAAAGCACCAAAAGTGCTAAGGCAGCCAGGCTACCGACTTTTTTTTGTTTGAAAAAAGCTCATGCTTTGATAAAAAAGCCTTCACAACTTAAATTTAAAAAATTTAAGATTCTGTAAAAAACAGAGGAAATGGAAGGAAATAATATGAAAGCAAAAGCAATGGGCAAAATAACTATAACTCTGTTCTTAATGTTGATCGTTTCTCTTTTTCTGACATCTTGTAGTGGTGTGGTTACACCTGAACTTCAACTTGATCCGGAAGAAGAAATAAACAAAATAGAAGAAATAGTTTATGTTTATCTGGATGTACCTTATGAAAAATATGCCGGATACAATTGGTGTTTACCTGCATCAGGTGCGATGGCTTTTAAATATTTCGGAGAAAATATTAGCCAATCCGAGATAGCCAGTAAAGTAATCACCAATGGCAATAGCTCGGTATTTAAATTTATTAGTTACGCCAAGAACTTGGGATTCGATACCAAATATCAATCCAAAACCATTGAAGAAATAAAGGCTTTATTGAAAGAAGATATCCCGGTAATTGCCATACAAAATTATAGTCTAACTATCCTTAAAAGTCATGCCCGAGTAATCATTGGTTACGATGATGAAACGCAGGAAATAATCACTAACGATCCAACCGCCGGAAAGGATTACAAAATATCTTATTCTGATTTTTTGGCTCTTAATTTCAATAGTAATCCTGATAAGTGTAAGGTTATTGTACTTTCACCGGGAGAAGTTGACACCTTAAATGCCGAACTTATTGACAATACAGATAATTCTTAGAATAAACCGATAGCAATTATGATTTATCAAATGAAATACATTCTAAATTCATCTAAATTCTTATTAAAAAGGAGGATAAATGATGAAAATAAAATACGATTATTGCAAGATATCTCCTGATAGAGATAAATATGTTGTAGAGTATGGACACAATACTTACAAGGGATATATCCTATCTTCACCGATCAAGGTAGCAGACAGGGCTTTTTCCACTGAAAAAAAGGCAGTCCGCTTTGCCAAAAAAATCGTACCGGTTGAATGCATAAAGAAAGAAAAAAAGTAAGTGAATTTTATCTTACTAATAATATAATATCTTATAACAGAATAAATACAAGAAAATAATAAGTGAACCAATTACCGAAATAATATCTTAGGAAAAAATAAGTTGTTAAAAATAAAAAAACATTTAAAAAGAAAAGGTGTTTCCCATCTTCTTGTAGTAATGGTAGGAAACACCTTTTTTAGTAAGTTATAGATTATTATTTGATTGTAAGTTTACAAGAATTAATACTGCACACCAAGCTTATTTAGTAAGGTTTATAAATGGTAAAGGTTTTCTCATCAGTTAAAGCTCCACACCCATTATCAGTTACCCTTACTATAGCATGTACACACTTGCAGCAGTGACCACAATCTTCCCACGATGGTTCAGTATCAGTCCCTCCGGAAACTGCTCCAGTATCAGAAATGCTCATACCAGAAAGAATAGGCGCAACCAGACTAAAGGTTAGGGTATCCCCATTAGCATCAGTAGCATATACCTGACCACTATATCTCCAGTGGGGAGTACTATAATGATAATGAATGGTAATTGTACCGATTGAATTGCTAGTTATTTCAGGTGCAATATTATCTGAGCTTACAACGATAGTAAAGGTTTGCTGATCAGTCAAAGCTCCACATCCATCATCAGTTACCTTTACGGTAACTTCTACACTCGGCATATCAGCACAAACCGGAGTCCA
>Ga0268276_1000307_pt1 | contig 59300 bp, 83 predicted proteins | sample saktaG_4_FD_190145 | JGI IMG/M metagenome (GOLD analysis project Ga0268276, IMG submission 190145) | Saline water microbial communities from Sakinaw Lake, British Columbia, Canada - sak_2010_1_5_45m | ecosystem: Environmental > Aquatic > Non-marine Saline and Alkaline > Saline ... | reverse complement strand
GAGAACGCCTCACCGTGTTTTTGTTTTAAGTCCGACCACGTTCCTGCATCCCAGACTCAGTACATATTTTTATAATTTATACTTAACACTTTATTGATTTTACCTACAACTCAAGATTTTATTGTAGAACCAAATATCAAGACTTCAAAGAACTATTTAAAACTATTTCTAGTTAAATGTATATATTAATTTAAAAATAATGATTTTTAGTCAAATTCATCAAACTACACTAAAGATGTAATTGTTTTCTTTGATGGGTGATATAAAAATGGTATATTTTCTTAAAAAATTGAACTTATTTTCATATTAGTATATAAATATATACTAATATGAAAAATATAGACAATATGGTTGGAGAACTAAATAACTATAAAGAGTATTATAATGAACATAAAAATATATCAGTACCAAATTCTATAAATCATGTTCTTGACACATACAATGAACGAAAAAAACAGCATAATAATAAAAAAGAAAGATATAACGAAATTTATTATGTTTGTTGATAAAGAATCTACACAAAACCAAATAAAAATGATAGAAGAACAAGAAAACTTTGAAGAATGGATTCCAATTGAATATTCACAGGAGGAAGATTTGAAAAAGTTTTTAACAAGTTAAAGAACACTGATTTAAATGAATTAAAAAATCAGTAAATAAAAATGAATTTAAAAATTAAGTATTTAAGATTTCTTGTAAAAATTAAAAAATTTTTCGGAAAACGAGATAATTTTTCCGAAAAAGAGGAAATAATTTATAGTACAGCTATGAAATTAGTACATAAGCCGAACACGACTGTTAATAGATATAATGACAAATTGGATGTTGAAAAAATATACATAAAATCAGAAAATGGTCAATACGCAATGGTAATCGCGTATAAAGAAGTTAAATTTACAAATCATGAATTTTTCTATGAATTAGAAATTAGTGAAGAATTATCAAACAAAATAATACGAACGATAAAGAAAAAGTTGAATAATGATAGAATGAGAATGGAAGAAGAAACATTCACTAATAAACTAAAAATAATGACCGACGCGTTAAACAGAATAGAAGAAATCTAATTATTTTGTTATTGTTAATTTTTTTCGTATATTTATGTTATATTATGCATATTAAAATTTAAAAAATGATAGACCCTTTTAAAACAGAAGAATTTGAAGATAATTATAACATTATGAAAGATGTTAAGAAATTGGTATCTACCCTGACTAGAGAGAATAGCAGGATTGTAATTGGTGGTGATAAAGACACAATTGATGTTATAGATAAAGAATTAAAATATAGAATATTCAAAATAAGTTTTGAAGATGACATTGAAATTATATCAAAAAAACAAGTTGTTGAAAAATATTCAACTGATGATGATTTCTCTGATATCAAAGGAGATATGTATGTGTCACTAAAACTTATTGTTGATAAATATGTGATTGATTCTCAACCACTTATTGATATAATTGAGAAAGAAAAAGAAAAAATTAAAAGACAACATAGAACAAATGGAGATGTAAAATGATAACCATAACATTTTTAATTTTTTCTTTATTCGGAATAATTGCAATAATAATATTCAATAGAATAATTAATAGGAAATTACAACGCAGAAGGGATGAATTGGATAATATTTTTAATGACATTATGCGTAGAAATATCAATCGTATAGATTTTGAAGAACTTTTAAAAGATTATAAAAAATCAGATAAAAATAAAGATAAACTAACAAAAAAACAATCAGAAGAAATTGATGATTGGATAGATGATATAGAAGAGGATGTTGAATAGAAGATTTGTATATAATTCCGTTTATAAGATAACGAAGGATATTGATAGTACCTTTCTCAAAAGAATTAGGTACTGTGAACATAAGAAATTTAATGTACATGTTCTTAGAATAGACCTAAATCACGATATACACAAAGTTTTTAAATCCTGTTACAAATCTGTTATGACAACAATAAAAAATGGATTTGAATTGGATTTAATAATTACAGGTGCTCCATATGTTATAAATATTGGTGTTGAATTTTTAGAACATAATAAAGTCTATATCTATAAATATAAATATATATATTCAACAGATTTAAATGGTGTTATATTAGATGAATATTCTAATAGATTTGTAAAAAAATTATCCGATGATGAAGAGGAAGTATAAAAAAAAGAAAAAGGTTGAGAAAACTAGTGATTTTCTAGATGGATTGGATGAAATCGTCTATTACTTTTACAAAGATGAGAAGTATATTGATTTTCAGACGATTATGTATATAACAAATAAAGATAAAACATTCATTTACAGATTGTTAGGTAGATTAGATGTTGAATTTATTGAATATCAAAATAAAAATTTATATTTATTTGATGAATTACTATCTTATGTTGAAATAATTGAATTACTTGATACTGATAAACTTGGATTATGAGAAAAATAATTTTAAATAAAAAATTATCATATTTTTTATTTATCACATTTTTAATATTGATTATATCAACATTTCCATTTGTTTTTTTCATTAGAGATATAATGAGCCAGGCAAACATCCCTGTATATTTAATAATTCCATTATTTTTAGGTCTACAAGTGTACTTCTGGTTGGAATTATTTAGTGTAGTACATATTAATTCATGTCGTATAGTAAATTTAATATCACATTTAAGTGGAAAAATAAAAGAATTAGATATAAAAGAATATTTTGATTTTAAAATTGAATATGATTTATCACCTTGGGAAGAATCAGAAGATTTTTATTTAATTATGAATGATATTAAAAAAATAATTGACCCATTTAATGAGGAAGACTGGGATGAAGTAGAACCAACAGAGGAGGAATTTACAAAAAGAAGAGGAGGATTACCACATTTTCGTAACATTGACCATTGGGATTATGATTTCTGGCATCCACCTCCACCTCCCCCTCCACCCCCAAGAATAGTTCATAATTAAATTTTTTGGTTTTATATTTTAATATATAATAAAAAAATATATTAATTATGAACCATTTAAAATTATTTGAAAATTTTATATTAGAAGCTGTTAAAGCGGAGAGAATGAAGGTTATAAATATGTTATTAGATAAAAGTACAAAATTATCAAAACTAGATAAAAGTTTAATGAGAAAATTAACAGGAGATTGTACAATCGGACAATTAACAGAAAAAGAACAAGAACTATACTATTTTCTGTTAAGAGGTAAGAAAGAAGATAAAGTTACAAGAAAAAAAACTCTGGAATACAGGATGAAAATTAAAAAATTGAATGAATTAAATATTGATAATGATGATTTTGATTGGGAAGAAGAAGACCCACACAAACCTCAAAAATATCTATCAAATGAACCAGGGGTTTGTCCTAAATGTAATAGTAGAAATTTAAATTATGGGGATAGTGATATAGATGGTGAGACTTTGTCATATGAATATGAATGTGAAGATTGCAAATTTAGTGGATATGAGTCTTATGATTTAGTATTCACAACCCATATTGATTATAATGGTGTTCAGGTTGATTGATGAAAACGTGGGTGATTATAAAATAATTGGTAATTATATTAGATAAAAAATCAATAAATTATGAAAATAGAAGAATTAAAAGGAAAAGACATAATAAAAGCGTACGATGGAGATTATCTATCATATGATTTTGGATATTCATGTGCTAATTTTAATGTTAGAAACTTTCAAATGGGTGAAAATTCAAATGATATAAAAATGTTTGAATTATATATAGAAAATCCTAATAACATCTCTTGTTTCGTCGCGTATAACAAGAGAGGTAAAATTAAAGGCAGAAGAATGTTTTTTAAAGGTCCATCACTACTTAACGATGAAGAATATCCACAATTACCAGTAAAGATGGGAGAAGAAGTAAAATATCTTTATGGTTATTATGGAGCGGATGATGAAAAAATATTTGAAGAGATTATAAGATTTGTTTTTAAAACATATAAAGGTATAATTCATACCGATAGAAGAGTATTTAAAAATGGAGTTCGTGTTGAAAAACCAAATTTCTTTATGTTCAGTATAGAAAACGCGAAATTTCCAAAATATCCACCAGTTGATAATCTTTATATATCACCAGAATTAAGTGCGTTTTCTAATTTTGACCCACACGAAGATATTGTAGAAATGTTAGAGAGAGATTTCAAAGTAAGGAATATAACTTTTCATCACGCGTATCGTTTTAATTATTATAGAAAAAAGGGTAGTGATTTCTTAGGTTTTTCAACATGGAGTGGAAATTCAAATAATATTGATATTGAAACAGAAATACAAGATGATGATGATGATGATGAAGGATGGGAAGAAGAGGATAATGATGATTTTTTGTATGAAGATTAATTAGAATAAAGTAATAAGGATGATTTTTTTAATCATCCTTATTTTTTTTTAATATATAAATTTAATATATATAATTATGGAAAAAATATGTGAAAATTGTAAATATTATAAATGGACTTGGACATGGAATACACATGGATTATATTTTTTAAGTAATAGTACTATGAAACATTACTGTGATAATCCAAATGGTAAAAGATATGATGGTGGTAGATTAAGAGCTCAAATGAGTAATTATGGTATGAATTCATTTGATTATGATACATGTGATAAATTTGAGAATGAAATATGAAATATATGAAAAAATATAATGAAATCTTAAACGAATCACTAAATGTGAAAGTTGGTGATATGTTGATAGTCAATGATCTAGAACAAAAAAAATTGTCCGATCACGCGATTAAATTCTTAAAATCAAAACCAATGTTTGAAATATTTGATATTAGTGACTCTGGAAAGGTTGATATTGGTTATGTTAGTGATAGAGGTAAAAGATTTTTCTTTAGTACGAATAGATTCAGATTATACAACCCAAATGAAAAAATTGATACTCCACATAGAAAATATTATAGGAAAAAAGTTGGTAATTTAGATTTAGATGTATTAGATTGGACTGGTGATGATGAAAAAATAGAAGATGTAATAAGTAGAGATGATTGGGAAAGTGATAATGAAGAAGAATCACAAATCCATTTCTTCTAATGTTTTGAATATCCTAGCGTTATGAATTAATTTCCTAGAGAATATAAATCCAACAATAAGTAACACAGATAAACCAATCCATATTTTATATGAGAATAATATAAATACTGTAGATAGTATTAATAGTGAAAAAAGTATCACATAATCAAATTTATTTGAAACAAATATCCATCCAACAATTGGAAATTTTCTCTTTAAAGAATAACCATAATCTTTTGTAAGTATCTCATACTCACTAGAATATTTATTTATAAGGTTTTTAACTTTTCTCCACATTCACATCTGAATTTTATAGTTTTACCTTTTTTCTTTTTAACAATTGATTTTGGTGAAAGATGATATATAGATAAACAATTTCTACATAAAACATCATATACCCCAAATGTTCCTTTTTTTATAGCTTTATTCATAATATATCATAGTCAGTCTCCGAAGGTATATTCGTCTTTATATTTTAATTTTGTTTCTGTTATTACATGTCTATTCCAATTATCAAATGTAACACATTTATAAACCTCTACATTTTTTATAAAATCATTTAAATCTACTATTTTATCTTTATTTATGGAATATACTTCATCAGGATTAATATAAATAACTACAATATCTGTAGAATTTACAATTCTAACATTATCTATTTTTTCGTATATATCTGGAATTTGATTAAGAATTATTACAAGAAGTACTGTTGATGATAAAAATATTGTAATTTGAGTAACAATATTAGTAATATTAATCCATTGATAGTTATAAATATTCGTATGGACAACCGCTAATATTATTGAAAATAAACCAAACATATAAATATATGTGATTACTGATTCATCTGTTTTGAAATATATAAATAATGATATTCCTAATAATAAAAGTATTGTATAAAATATTGATAATCTGAAAAGTACTTTATAAAAATTTTTTAAAAAGTCTTTAAACAAACCAATTCTATATTCAGTTTTATTGAACATATCATCAAAACTATCTTCAAATATAGTCATCTAAATTAAATTTTATAACACAATTAAAAATCTTCTCAAACTCTTTCTTTAATAAATATCCTTGAACATCACACATATCTAAGAAGATTTTATTATTAAATACACCTTTTTGATTACTTCTATTCAATTTTTTTGTTTCTTCAATATTTATATCACAAACAACCAAACCACTGCCATCAATATTAATTGAATATGAATTATCCGATCCGTATCTAGTCCAAGACACCCATTTATTATCGTTTTTAAAACAAATAATATTCCTACCTTGATAATATCTCACAAAGACTACTTTGTAAGGAAAATCAAATTCATCCCAATCTTCTTCGTTGAATGGGTCTACTTCATCCACATTCTCCAACTTCATATCCACCTAGTGTTATCGCTAAATTACATCCTTTTTCTTTGTCTTCTTGTAGTTCTTCAGTTGGTTCATTTAACCAAAGTTCGTTGTCTTTTTTAATTTCTTCAATAACATAGTAAATTTCTCCATTGAAAGCGTGTTCTTCAAAAACAACTTCAATATCACCAAACTTGGTGATACTTTCTTGTAATTCTTTTATTAATTGACTAGCTCTCATAATTTAAAATTTAACTCAATGAACTACCACTAAATTTTTTAGTGGTTTCAGGAACATAAAGTTCCTTCTCTTTAAACACTTCACAGACTGTGCCTTAAAAAAAACCAAGGTCTTATTTCATCTCCACATTCATAATCAGTCGCTCTAACTGAACACATCATGATAAATATAATACATTTATTTATATTTCCAAAAAGAATTTCATTCCCAGACATTACTATCGTATTCATTTCTTAAAACATTAATGTAAAGTTTTTCTATTATTTCTTTTATATTTAATCCACAGTCCACCACTGGAATAACACATCTATTTTTTATAGAAATTTCAAGTAATTTGGTATTTATCATTATCCTAGAATATTTATCTATCTGAAAACTTATCAAAGAATACTGTTCATTTTTATAATATTTAACTTTAGTTTTTTTAAAAAGAACTAGTAGATATTCCGTTAATATATCATCACTCAATCCTTGTTCAAAAACTTTAAAACAAGTTTCAACAATATGACTTATTAAAATTATTCTATTATCTTTCATACCAATTCCTCTAATAATTCACCAGTTGTACTAGTTATAAAAATTTCTCTATAAGAAAAATCCCAATTCATCTTAGAGTTTCTATAAACATAAAAGTATACTAATAAACAATAATTATCCGCGGTAAAGTTTATGTAATAATCATTATCACCTATTTTTTTAGACTTTATTTTAGTACCATAAAAATTTTTATTATAGATACAATATTCTAGTAAAACTTCAGAAAATTGAACATTATATAATCTAATATATGATATAACATTCTTTATCATTTCATCACACTTATTAAAAAATAATACAGTATGAGTTTCTATCTCTCCATCAATAATTTCTAATCTTTTTCTTATTTCATTCTTCATTTCATATCCATTAAAACGACACCATCACTATTTGTTAAAATAATATTATCATACTGATAATTCCATTCCATTCTAACCCCTTTGTACATAGTTATATAAATCAACATATGATATCCTTTAGAAAAGAAACTTATAAGATAAGAATTTTCACTCCATATTGATTCATTATATGTATCTATTTCTTTTATACCATCATATACCCCAATCAATTCCTTTTTTACAAATATTTGATAAATCTGATTAAATTCAGAAATAAATCTTTCCTCACCAATTTCATAGACATTAAATAAATCAATTATTGATTGTAATGTCTTATCAAGTAACGAAAAGGATCTATAGAACAATTCTGTTCTTAGAAACTCATCAATACTCTTAAGTTGTTTATCTAATTTATTAATATCCATAAACAAAAATAATTAAAATATATAAAATAAAAAATTATTTTTTAATATATAAAAATATGAACGAATCTATGTGTTTTGATTGTGGTGAAAATGTAAAACCAACAAAAGATAAAAAAATATTCCTAAATAGGAAAAATGAAAAGATTCCAATTAACTGGTATTCATATAAATGTAAATGTGGTAAAGTATGGTCAACTCCAGAAATTGATGAAATAAATTTTAATATTTATCAAGAAAATAAACTAGATTGGTAATGATTGACAGGTTTAATAATTTTAATAAGTTTAGTAAAAATTTCATTGGTATTTTTCCAACCAACGTTGATGAAATAGATATTAAAAACATATCTAATGTTGATATAACAAAAGAATTTGATATGATATCATTGATTTATAATGGACATAAAACAGAGATGAAGATAGGTAGATTTATTTCGTTATTTACAGATTTTATGGTAGATAAAATAGAAGTGTGTGTAAACCAATATAAAGCGAATTATAAAATTAAATTTAATCTTTTTTATTTTGAAATAGTTGAAGGTGAGGATATTAGACATTGGTACTTATGTAATAACTATAAGGAAGGGAATGGTCAATTAAATAAATCTTGTATGAGATATGATACTCATCAAAGTAGATTGGATATTTATGTTGAGAATCCAAAAGTGTGTAAGTTACTCATAATGAAAGAAAATAAAGATGATGATAAAATAATTGGAAGATCATTAGTGTGGGACTCGTTAGATATTAGTAGCGGTGATGAGGTTAAAGTAAGATATATGGATAGAGTTTATTATGTTAATGATGAAGATCGTTATCTGTTTGAATGGTATTCAAAAAAAGAAGGTTGGAAAGATTATTATCATAAGTATCCCAAAATGATTGTTAGAACTATTGATAAAGAATATGGTGAGGATAATTACACTGGATGGACTAAAATTAAAAATGAAATCCCATATATGGATACATTTATTATCTATTATCCAGAAATAAGAACTCTTTCAACAATTAAAGCTCTTGGATATATAAGACAATTATACGATTTTGAACTTAGACGATATATATTAGATAATTATTAAAAAATGTGTTATATTTAAAAAATTAAAATAAAATTTTTATATATACAAAAAATACTAAAAGATTAAATATGAAAAAAACTTTTGAAAACTTTGATTCATTTGATGATGAAGAATGGAATGTGATAAAAGAAGACGGTACTTATGTTTTTTTGAATGATGAATTTCCACCAAGAATATTTATGAACAGGGTTGTCAATGGTAAAGATAATTATAATGAATATAATTATATAAAAAAAGAAAAGAAAGTTCTTATAAAGAAACATATAGACGATAATGAATATATTCCAGTTGAAGATATCAATGATAGATATGTTGAAGAATATGTAAATAGAGTTATTGATAATCTGAAAGAATCAAAAGATGAAAAGGTTAATAAGTTGATTGAATACGCTGTAAATAACTACGATGTTAAAGATATAAGAATTTTTATAAAAACATTATTAAAAAGAATAAAATAAATTATGTTCCAATCAACAAAAGACGCGTTAGGTAATTTCTTAAATACACAAAACAAAAATAATAAATTATTAGTTGTTAATAATGATAATATAGATCTAATATCAACATCATTTTTCTTGGTTCATCCAGATGTCGCAGATGTGGATGGTATTATAAAAATCGGATATATTCTAACATTTGATGATAATGGTAAGGTTAATTGTATAGTTGGTGTTTTAAAGAAAGGAACAAAGAGTTCAAAAAGAATAATTTTTATAAATGATTATTTTATCGCTCATAACGATATGAAATTAAGATCTAGTGGGTATGGTAGTAGTAAAGAGAAATCAAACATAATAAGTCTAGGTCAAATCAATAAAATTGTCGCCGATCATTTTGATGAATATTTCGTTAAAAATTATATATTTAAATTTTCAAAGAATTCCACGAAAGACTCAAAAGTAAAAACAATTGTTGGAACAACGGTCGCTAAAAACATATTGGAAGCTAAAAATAAAGTTACATTTGAATACGACGCGATTGCGGAAGTTCAGATAGAAGAGATTAATGAGGAAATTAAAAAACTCCAATCTGAAATTGATGTTATTCAAAAACGAATGAATAATTTCCTACAAATAAAAAGAGAATTTGAAACGGAAACGATAAAGAAAGATAAAGATTAAAAAAATAATTTTTTTTTCAAACATTTTTTATTATATTTAAGTTCATTTAGTCTTTAAAACTAAATATTTTTATGGTATTAAGATTTTCAAATTAATATCATGACAATTTAAAGAAAAAGATTTGGGAGAGGTTGATTATGTTTGATATTGAGTAAATGATTTGGATTTCTAATAAAAATTCATTATATTTGCAATTTAAAATCCTTTTTTATAAAAAATGAAAGTTACTAGAAACGAATATGGATATAACATTCTCTATGAGGTTGATGATTTTTCATCATTCAATTCGGATAAGGAATTAACAATTGATGATTTTGAAAAATTACCTCATAAGAAAGTAGCATTTGTTAATGAAGATTATGAATTATTTATAATAGAACTAAATAAAAAAGATAGTTTTTATAAATACAATTCTGACTGTGGAATAGTTCTACTTAATAGTGGTACAAAGTATTTTGAAATTAACTGGAATGATAAATTTAGTGATATTATGAATGATAATATGGAAGATTATGAAATTGAAATGTTGGATAATATCAGAAAAAACAGCATAAGATACTTTACTACACAATTTTAATAAGATATGGAACTAATTGGTAATAGTAATTTAGAAACTAAACACGAAATAATTAATGAACATTATGATGTTCATAGTGTTGTTATATTAAATAATTTTGGGAGACCGAAATATATTTATATTGATGGAGATAAAGATGAAAAAATATGTAGATTTTGTGGAAAATCAGAAGAAGAAACAACTTTTGATAACCGATCACATATAATACCGAAATTTCTAGGGAATTTTGTAGTTTTATCTAATTTTGAGTGTGATGAATGTAACGCGTTTTTCAGTAGATACGAAACAGAATTAGAAAAATATGTTAAAATCCCCCTAATATCAAATAAAAACAATGACCAGTTAAAAGATAGAACAGGAAGATGTTTATCTAGAATAAATGGTGTCATAGAAAAGATAGGTGACCAGGAGGAAGTTTCATTTAATTCTATTGATGTGCTTAAAATATTTTTAAAATTTGGATATAGTCTGTTATTAGACGAAGAATTAGATAATTATACAAATATTAAAAGAGTGTTATTATCAGATAGTCTGCCACGGATAACTAGTATTATGGATATGACACTGAGAGTGCCATATGATTTCAATTCTACTGTTCTATATAAAAGTAAAAATCCAGACTTTATTGATAATATCTTGGTTTTAAATTTCAATATGAAAAAATATGTGATATTTTTCAACAAAGATGGTCATAAATATGATATGAGTGATGATGTTATAAGAACACAATATTCTAAACTCTTTATGGATTTAGATATTTATAGAGAAAATCCAAAAATTAGAAACTTTAATCTAAATGAATATATAATAAAATTCAATATTGACGCGTTTATGAAATTGATTGAAATATAAAAAATTATAAAAAAAATGAAAAACTTATTATGCAAAATTAGAATACATAATTATGAATATTCTAAAAAAGAAGTTGATGGAATAATTAATAACAGGGCCTTAACATTCAATATACCGATAAGAAAATGTAAAAGATGTTCAAAAAAACAACATCACGCAATGCCAAGAATGAATGGTGAATTTTTTAATTGGAAAAACATAAGATGATTAAAAAACTGTTCATAATATTAATATTATTATTTACATTATTCTTAATTTCCTGTCAACCAACATATTATAATAATCATAATAATGTAAAACGATACCATTATCAAAAAGTACAACCAAGAATGTAATTTTAAAAAAATTAAACAAATATGAGAGTTGATTAATTAACTTTTTTCAACTCTTCTTGTTCTTGTTGTCTCTTACGAGTCATTTCGTGGATTATTCTTATATCAACATTTATATTATCATCTGAAAACTTTATAAATTCTTTGGCGTCTGAATCTTCTTCATTTATATAATTTTTGAAATCTTCTAATGTTAAATCATAACCGTTTAGTATACTTTCTAGTTCACTAGTAGGTAAGCCCCCATCCTCATTCATTTTCTTTATAATTTCACCTATTATTCCCTTAAATAAATTTCTTATTTTGAGTTTTTGTTTATTTTTGAATAATTCAAAATCACCACCTTTAAATTTCCCAATTTTTCTATCACCTTCTAGGATATCTATTTTATCTCCAAATATTCTTAAATGAACTGGTTTTTCTTCCAAAAATTTATCAAAATACATCGTCACGCCTGGCGCGAAATCATCGTGATTTAAACAACTAAATCCTTTAGCGTTCATAAGTTTAGATAATTTATTAAATGTTATTTTACTTTGTTTTGTTATTTCTTCTGTTATTTCTTTTTGTTGTTTAATAACTGGAATCTTTTCAGGAACTCTAACAGTTGGTAAATCCTCCCAGTGAATATTAACTGAAGCTTTTGATATTTGTTCAATATATTGAATATCAGTACTTTCTATAAATGAATGTTCATACGCACCACTAGAAGATAAATTTGTTATCTCTGGTATTACATCCATAAATACAGCGGAATCTGTACGATACGCGTTATCCTTTGTAAATTCTAATCCTTGTTCTCCAAATTCTTCAATTAACTTATCACAGAATTCATCAGATGCACACCATCTACTAGATTGTCTTCTAACTAGTGATCCTTTTCCGCGGCGATCAAACGCGATCGCTCGATCAAATTGATGGAAAAATTCAGTATTTTCTTTCAGCGCGTTAGTTGAACCATAACATCCAACACCATTAACAACAGCTTCTTCACCAATGAAAAAGAAATAGGTACCAGGAATCTTCTTACTTATCATATAAAGTAATATAACCACACCATTTTTATTATCACCACCCAAAACAGTTGTCTCATCGGTTTTAATAATATTTTCTTCTATTATGTGATTAACTTTTTGCCTCTTTTTTGAATAAGTATCTAAATGTGAAGTAAATAAAGTTCTACTATCCCCAATTTGTGTGTAATAATTTCCAATTGAATCCCTTTTTAAATTAGGAACATATCTCCTAAGGATTGGTTCTAATGTATCTTCAGTGCCCGCGGGCACGGTATATTCTGTGAGTTTTAAAAACAAATCCAAGAAATTAAACTCACTAACATTTTCATTTACAAATTTATTATAATTCTTTAAAACCATAATCTTTTACTTTCATCTAGATTAACTCCAGATGGTACATATTTGAAATATTCATCTTCTTCTTCCTCTTGTGGTAGATTTTCAAATTCTTCATCAATAAAATGATAATCTCCTGGAATAATCTTATTTCCATCTTTTATTTGGTCTCTATATAGAAGATCTAGTAAGAAATAATCATCACCAACTTTACCCATTTCATCATGTACTAATAATTTATGCATCCAAGATGGTTTCTGTTTCTTATCTTTATCAAAATACATTTTAACCGCATATTTATCATATACCCAGTCTTTCATATAATCCGAATATACAACATCATCTTTATGATAATAACCATCACCATATTCTGAGAATACTAAGAATTTTGAATCTGGAATAAACCATTTTCCTCTACCATTTTCACCCTTATGAACTCTAATCGCCTCGTTTTGATGACAGTATACATCATCATAATCACACCATACCGCTTCATCTTCTAAGATATCATTACCATGATAATCTTCTACCATTGGTGGTTCATAATCTTCATCATCACCCCATCCTCTATGACCATATTCTAGATAATATCCACCAGTATCATTTAATGTTTTGAGTGTTCCATATTCTTTTATCTGAACAGATGATATAATTTTATGTTTTTCATAATAATACCTAAGAGTATCCATATATGGATATCTATCAAATTTAGTATCATCTAGTTCTACTATTAATCTTATTTTATCCATTTTTTCACCATTTGCTAGGACAATACTAGTTCCACCATAACCTTGTCTAGCGAGTGTAGCCCATCCTTCTCGTTTAGCGTATTGAGTATACAGATTAACGTTCGCATCATCTGATACATAAACTCTATCCATAAGAATAATGTTTTCTGGTTCTTTCATATGCCATACTATAGCACGACCAAGAATTTTATCTCCCTTTTCGTTTTTTAATATTAGAAGACCTACTTTTTCTGGATTTTTTACATAAATTCCAAAATATCTTTGACATGCGGGATATTGCATACAAGATCCACCAAGACTACCTCTTCGTTCAGCGTAAGTATTTTGATGATACCATTTTTTAATATCTTCACCATGAACGAGTTCAAATCTATCTAACACTTCTTCTTCACGAATTGTAGCTTTATATTTGTTTACGAATTTTTCAATACTTTCTTGATTGAATCTAGTTCCAAATATTCTTCTTATTAGTCTACCAATACGAGTTTCCGCTCTTCCTCTTAACTCAAATATATTGTCTTGTAAAATCCCACCTTGTTCTATATGCCTACCAACTCTATTAGATTGAAGAAAAGTAACAACATCATCATCTTTTGTTCTATCAATATATGACATATCAAATTTATGAGCATCATCATTCTCCCATTCTATAAGTCTAGCAGCGACATTACTCTTGCCTCGTTGTAAAATTCTAGTTAAAACTTCTTTAAAATCAGGTGATAAGACAATTGGGTATTCATATACAACTCTTTCTCTTTTCTTATCATCTTGTTGTTTATCCCTACCTTGTTTTTGTTGTTCTTTAGGTTGTTGTTCTATAGGTTTATTTAGTTGTTTTTCTTTTTCTGTTTGATCTTCCATTAAAAAAGATTATTTTTTAGTCATCTAACATATCTCCAATATCAACATCTCCTTCTTCAAATGTTGTATATCCACCATCCGTTTTATTTAATTTCGCTATGGTGTTATTTGTAAATATTCCAACATCATTTGTTAGAATATTATTTTTCATATCATAATATTGTAGAGTGTCTATATATGGATATCCACTAAAATTACGCTTACGAAAATCATTACAAACTAATTTAATCCATTTCTGTTCACCATCTCTTCCATCTATTAATGGGACTTCACCACCATATGTTTGTTTTGATTTATATAGATATCCATGTTTTTTCGCTGATTCAATAAACATATTAACATCTTCATCAAATCTAGTATAAATTCTATCCATATATATTCTACCCTCTGGTTCATCTAATTTCCATATTAGAGACCTACCTAGAAGTAGTCCTTGGTCATTTACTAGTAATTGTAATCTAACTTTGTTTGGATTACCTGCTAAAAAATTTAGGAATTGATTTTTTTCTTTTCTTCTCAAACATGATCTATTTAAAGTTCCACCACCCTTGACATACATATTACCCATATACCAATTGTTTATATCACGACCATAAACTCTTCTCCAATCTAATCCCTCAATATTTTTCTTAGATTCAGCCTTAAATCTATTTATAAATTCCTCTATCTGTTTTTGAGTAAACTTACTTTCAGCGATTCTTCCTAGTAATCTACCTATTTTCATTTGTTGGCGATTCTCTGTCCACCCTTTTCTAACATTAACAATATCTTTACTTCTTGGATCTAGTCCTTTTTCTCTTATCTCACCCAATACTCTATCCCCAGGTGAATATGATATTAAGTCTAAATCACTAGTTAAATCAACATATGATATAGAAGCGTATGTTCTACGGTCAACATTATTTAACAAGAAATGTGCGATTTCATCACTATATTTACTCATTATATTTTCCAACATCTTCCTCATCCCTTGAGAAAAGAAAAACAGTATAGATTCTTTTTTATTAGTACTTTCCATTATAAGATTATTATATCCATAAAGTTTCATTTCATTAATTTTCTTTTTTGTCTATCACGGAGTGACATCTTTTTTTAGTTTCGCGATAGCTAGAAGTAACGCTTTTTGTTGACCATTATCAAAATCAACCACCAATTTTTTACCTTCTGGATCAATTGATTTTACAACACCTAGTCCAAATGATTGATGAACAACTCTTTCTCCTACCTCAACCTTATTAGTATTATCTATAACATCGCCATCAGATAAACTGTAAGCCGCTGAAGTTGAGGTTGTTTTTGGTGTTTTTCTTGGTGTATCTTCATCAGGAGTTGTATAGAATCCTAGAAGTTCAACCCAGATAGCTTCATCCCTACGACACCAAACATTGTCAAATTCACAATAAACCGCGTCCTTAGCTGGAACTTGGTCTCCTCTCCAATCTTTTTGGAATCCAGTAGCTGATTGACCACGACTTGTTTGATTAAATCCAACACCTCTTGATGGATAAGTACGACCACCATGGCCGTAACCATATTCGTATTCATCATCCCAATTCCATGCGTTACCATGACCACCGTATGATTTATAAAGTTTTTCAGTTTCTCCTGGTTTTCTTTTAATTGTCAATCCATCCCAATTAACCTCACATGACGCTTTAGCTAATTTTTCAAGGAAAGAAAGATCTTGTTTTTCTCTCATCATATGTTGGTCAAAATATCCAACAGACAAGTTTGTACATTCAGCATAAACATCAGTAAAATGAACTGAATCTGTTAGAATTCCTCCTTGATCTTTTCTATATGTAAATCCTTTATGTTTATTTAATTCTTTTATCAAAGAATCAGCGAATTCATCAGAACATGATCTTTCACTTACTTGATATGTTATAACACTGTAATAATCTTTTCTATCAAATGATACCACTTTATTAATATCTTTATACCTTTCATCTGTTTTATTCTTTTCAATCCATTCTGATAACGCACGAGAACCTTTACATCCAACTTCCTCACCCATAAAAAATGTATAAAGTCCTGGTACACCACTATGTATCATATATAACATAATAGTAACACCCGCTTTATCATCTCCACCTAATTGTGATTTTCCATCTGTTTCAACCATATCACCTTTAAATATATGGGTCACTTCTTTATCACCACCTACTGTATCTAAATGTGACGCGAACATTGTATTACTTTCCCCTATTTTTATGTATAGATTACCAACTGGATCTTTCTTCAAAATATTCATTGGTAAGTACTCACTAAGAAATTCAATTTCTTTACCATAAGGTACTAATCTTTTTGTTAAATTTATAAAAGTTTCTCTAACATTCATCGTTTTATATTATTTTTTATATTATTTCTTTGTTTTATATATTTTATCTTCATTATCAAAATATGTATCTTCTTTTAAATAATTTTTCCCACCAATTTCTACTAAATCTCTCTCTGGAATACAGTAATCGTCTTTATAATCAAGATAAACCGCGTCATTACGATGGATATAACAATTATCAATTTTACTCCATCTCACAAAACTTGGATGAACTAATCTACCAATATAATCCATTTTAAATCCATTATCATGATCCATTGATAAAAACGAACCACCAGCGTGTAACAATCCAATCCAATCTCCCTTGGATTGTGTTAAATCCCATTTTGTTGAATCACTTGTTATTTCACCTGTTTTTCTATTATAGAATTGTAGTGTATCAACATATGGATAATACTCATAATCAATTGGTTTCATTTTCGTTGTCAATACCATTTTTTCTGATTTTTCGCCATCAACAATAGGAACAACACTACCACCATATACTTGTCTTGATTTATATAACAATCCATTTTCTTTCGCGTAATTAATAAAAACATTAGTCATATAATCGTGATTAACATATATTCTATCCATAAATATTCTACCCTCTGGTTTTTCTAAAAACCAGAGATTAGCTCTACCATCAATCTTTTCTTTATTATCCTTATTTCTAAGAACTAACATCTTAATTGATTGTGGATTTTCATCAAAGAATTTCATAAATTTAGAACAATCACTGAATTTCATACAAGAATTGTACAGCGGTGACCCAGCTTTTGTAACATACTTGTCACAATTATAATAATTTGATACATCTGTTCCCTCTACTATATCAAAATACGGTACAAAAGACTCATATTCGTATCCAGCTTTATATTTGTTTACTATATCTTCAATATCTTTCTGAGTATATTTATCCGATAATAACCTATTGAAAAATCTTCCAACTTTAAGTTCTTGTCTTATAGTTGTTTTCCAAGGGTCCATATTTTTTTTCTCTACATCAAATAATTTTGTGCTTTGTAAAAATGATATGGTATCATTTGTTTTTCCAATATCTATAAAAGTCATAGATGATGATTTAACACTCATCAAATCCATATAAAACTCTTTTCCTATTCTATTTATTATATGTTTCAATCCATCTGATACAATAAATTCCGCATCAGACTTTTTTCGTTCAACTAAAAATGTTTTATAATCAAATAAACTCATCCTATTTTATAACTTTTTACAATAATAACCAATTATTTTTATAATAAAAAATAAAGTTAAAACTATATATAAAAATTCATTTTTGATTTTTGTCGAATGAAAAAACCGATTAATTTCTTCTAAATGGTCTCGTGTCACCATATATTCCGTCTAATATGAGTACAATATCTTCTTTAGTAGTGAAATTTATATCATCAGTCAATATACCAGTTGATGGTTGATATAAAAATAATGTGTCTAGGTATGGATAAAAATCATATTCACCACTATTTATTCTAACATAAACTTTTTCTAATCCTATTGGATTATCGTATTTTGTTAAATATATTCCATTATCTTTCGCGTATCTTCTGAAAATATTTCTATCTGAATCTCTTGATGTGTATATTCTATCCATTAGATATGTGTTACTCATATTATCTAATTTCCAAATTAACGCTCTTCCTATCGCTTTCGGAGTATCCTTCTCAAATAAAACTAATAATTTTATCTTTTTTGGATTATCAGAATACATTTCCAAATATTCTTGACATCTCTCAAATTTCATACAAGAATTACCTAGAGTTCCAGTATCTTCTGTATTTCTATCATCATAATATGTTTTAATATCTTCACCACTAAACATTCTAAAATATGTTTTTGTTTCTCTAGTTACTGATTTGTATTTATTTACAAATCTTTCTATAGACATTTCAGAATATTTATCTCCAAATAATTTCAGAATAAATCTACCAATTCTAGTTTTTTGTCTACTACGATGTGTCCACGCTTCAACTTCATCATCTAACGTATTCGCGACATCCGCGTAAAGAAAAGTTACAATATCATCTTCTTCTGTTATGTCAACATATGTATATCTAGTCTTTAGATTTTCATATGACATAATTAAATCCTTTGATATTTCATCATCTTTTATTCTAACTAAAACATCACCAAAATCCTTGGAATATATGAAATTAGATAATTCGGTTTCATCCTTTTTATCTATTTTCTTTTTTTCTTCTGTTAAATTAAATTCATTGAAAGAATACATTTAGACATTAATATTTTTATATTGTTATATATTAAAAAATAATTCTCAATTTATTTACCCACAACCTTATGTTGTAACTACTCAACCACTACCAGTTCTAGATGTTCCTGGTGCAGAAATTCTATAACTTCCAGATGATTTGTATTCTTTTTCATCTTCTTCCCATGGATTTTTTTTCCTATCAATTTTAGACTTGAAACAAACAAGAAATTCATCAAAAAATCTATTATAATCAGATAAGGTTTCTAATTTTTCTACTTTTTTCATTTTTTTTACCTCTTCTTCATTATATTCGTGTTTTAGATAGAAGTTATCATCTATTCCTTTTTTAATAAATTCATTAAGAACAAAGGAATCTTTGTTACGAACGAAATTAAATAATTTTCCACCTAAACTCATATGAAATATATCACTCATTTTAAGATCTTTATCAACAAAAACATCTATAGATTCTTTTTTATTTATAAAAGTATCATGATAAACACTCCATACTACACTTCTCTTTGGGTATAATCTTTTATCAAACATTGAGTATCTAACTTCTGATGGTAATGCGTATACTTTACTCTTTTCACTCATTCTAATCACGTCAGTTATTCTAACTCTTGCGTCACCAATATCACAATATACTGATTCTTCTACTCTTATAATATCATCATTATAAATATCATAGACAAAATGTTCATTTCCTTGTTCTCTACCATCAGTCGCCCGTAGTTTTACAATATATTTATTGTTGTTATATTCATCCATATCATTAGTAAGATATTGTTCCTTAGTATTATAGAACATAAATGTATCTATATATGGAAAATATTTATATTCTTCTTTTTTCTCCAAGAATATCTTACATTTTATATCGTGTTCATCACCATCATTACCAATGAAACATTTTTCATCAAATTTTTGAGTCTTTTTATAAATCCACCCACTTTTATTCGCGAGTTTAATGAAAAGATTCATATCGGAATCATTAACAGTATAAATTCTATCTAAAACTCTAATTTTAGGTTCATCAATACTCCACAAAAGTGCTCTACCTACTATTTTCTTCTTTTTGTCATTATCATAGAGAACTATAAGTTTTATTTTATCTGGATTATCTTCATATAATGTAAAATATTCCCCACACTGATCGTGTCTCATACAAGATTTATTTAGTGTTCCACCACCTGGTGAATAACTAACTCCATGATAATAATACGGTATATTTTTTCCTTGAATAACACCAAAATTATCTAAGTTATTCATTGACTTAATCTCTGATTTAAAGTTATTTACGAATTTTTCAATCTTATCAGAATTTTCTCCTGTTATTTTACTAACAAATCTACCAATTTTTTGTTCGTTTCTACTAGTTGTCCATACTTCTTTTTCTTTTCCGCGTTCCATCAATTCATTAAATTTCTTTGAAGGAGTAAAGGATATAGTGTCTTCTTTATCGGTAATATCAACAAAAGACATAATAAATCCATAATCATTATTATTATGGAGATGGAGAATCTTATGTGATATAGGGTCATCTATTCGTGATAGAATATTACTAAATTCTCTACTTAAAACTAACTTACAACTATCTTTTTTCATAAATTGGAATTCTTTTTCAATAACAAATCTAATTCAATTGAATTAAAATAAAAAATATTTTTTATTTCTATTCATTTAAAATAATATTATAAAAGTTGTTAAAAAAAATCAAAAATAAATTTTAATATATAAAGAATGAAAGTTATTTTTTTTATTGTAAGATAATTTTTATATATTTGATTATTAAAAACAAAATAATAGATAAATGGATATAAAACAAGCGTTTTTGGATTTCACAAAACACACCACACCATATGAAAAAGAAGATGAATACTTGAAAGATTTGTTACCAAACTATCTTAGAAAAGATCCTATTGGTAACTATTATTATTCAGTTGGTGATAGTAGTGTTATGTTTACCGCACACCTAGATACCGTTGGTGGTGATACTGAAATAAATCAGGTTATAGAGAATGGTCTTATAAAAACAGATGGCAAATCAATTCTTGGTGCTGATGATAAAGCGGGTGTTGTTATATTGATTTATATGATTGAAAAAAGGATTCCTGGAATATATTACTTTTTCATTGGAGAAGAAGTTGGATGTAAAGGTTCTGGAAAAGCTTCAAAATTATTATCAGAAAATAGTAAGAAAACAAAAATAAAAATACTAGATAAAGATAAAGAACAAAAAGAAATTGAAATAGAATTACCCACAGATATTAAATTCAATAAAATAAGAAAGGTAATTTCCTTTGATAGAATGGGTTACAATAGTGTAATAACTCACCAAATGGACCAAAGATGTTGTTCTGATGCATTCGGTAACACGTTAGCATCGGAATTAAACAAACATGGATTTTCATATGAATTAGATGATTCTGGGATATATAGTGATTCCGCGGAATACGCAGACTTATATCCCGAATGTACTAACATATCAGTTGGTTATTTTGACCAACATCATCACAACGAAACACAAGATATTGAATTTCTTGAATCTCTCGCTGAAGCGTGCACAAAGATTGATTGGGAAGCGTTACCAGTAGCTAGAGACCCAAGTGATGTTGAATATCTTGATAATTATTACAATTATTGGGGTGGACGAGGTTCAGGTAGAAAATCATCAGGAACTAAACATAATTATATTTATGATGATGAAGATGATGACATGCCAACAGAGTTTATAAGGCACAATGAAAAAGATGTAAAAGTTGTATATTTCTATGATGAGGAATATAAACATATAAGTGACGTGTCATTCATCGGGGATAAAATGGTAGATATAAATATCTCTGATGAAAGAATGGAAAAAGAAGTTGAAAGAATAGAAAAACTCTTGATTGAATTTGAAGTTGATTATGACGATATATTCTGGGATGGATTAGTTCTTGTAATAGAATCCCAAAAACAAGAAACAAAAATGACGAGAAATGAACTCATTGGATATCTTCCAGAATTAGCGTTAGAAGAAATAAAAGGATTTAGTGAAAGAGAAGTAGAAAAAGTAGAGACATCGTAAAAAAATTTTATAAAAATAAAAAATGTCAGGTCAACCCACCTGACATTTTTTATTATATACCTATATGAAAAATATAGAATTGTATAAAATAAGAAATATATTGAAAAAATATACAAATGTTAAGAATAAAAAATTCGGTAATATATTATATAAAAATCTAGAAATTGTTGAAACAATTCTCACTTCCATAAATTCATTAAATGTAACACCAAAGGAACTTATTGATTATGAGGTAGATAGGAAGTTATTGTGTGAAAAATATTCAACAAAAAATGAAAATGGTGATATAACAATAGATAATGATAGATATATTATAGAAGACTATGAATCTTTTCATAATGAAATAGATTTATTAAACAATAAATATGAAAAATATCTAAATATCAAAAGGGACAATATGAATAGAACTGTATTTTTACTCAATAGTGAATGTAATATAATATTTGAAAAAATAGATTTTGGTGAATTACCAGATGATATGTCCGCGGATGATATTAAAAATTTAAAATTTATGATAAATGAATAATGGAAATGTAAAATTCTCTACAGTATTAATTGTATTAACTGTGTTTTTAATGATTTGTCTTGGTCTATTGGGATATATGTATAAATATCTATGAACTACCACAACACTAAAGATGTCGTAGTTTTCTTTGACAGGTTCATATAAAATGAAAAAGGGGAAAATTTCCCCTAATTCACACCATAACTAACAGACTGTCCATCCATTAACAATATTCAATTCTTGATTCTTATTTTTTTCATTATTCTCTTTTTTTGAGTTCTGGATGTTCATTCAATAACTCTTCCGCTTCTTCATATTTTTCTTCTGAGATTAATTTACTAAGTCTCTGTTCTGGAGATAATTCCTTACTTGTTTGTTTAGCTCCAACCAAATCTTCAATACCCAATCCAGTTAGAGTTTGTAACATATCCTTTTGTTTTTCTTGTTCTTCTATAATTCTTTTTTCAAGTTCTTCCAAGTCTGGAATAGAATTCAAAATTTCCTCATCTGGTTCTTCTGACATTCTTTGTTCCATATAGATTTTCTTCTTTGTGATTTCTTCAACAATTGGTCTAACACTAGTTGAGATATCATAAACCTGGTCAGAAACCGCGAATTTACCAGCTAGAACTGTTATGGTAACTCTAACTTTTTTCAATTCTTCTTCAACTCGTTCATCAAATTTCATAGAATATAATTCTTCATAATATTCTTCTGTCTTTTGAGATGGTTTCAAATAGAATCCAATGTAATAGTAACATTTAATCTTATTTTCTTTATAATTTTTAAACTTACTATCACTGTTTTTCAATGAATTTTTAAAAAATTCATAAAATCCAGGATATTCTTTCTTTAAAACATCTAATTTTACTTGTATAGTTACCATTTTTTTCGTATTTTTGATTAATGAATAGTTAAATATAACAATATCTTTTTGGATTACAAAATTTATTTATTCACAATATTTTTTTCAAAAAAGTTGTACAGTAAATAAAATTTTCGTATCTTTGTATTACAATTAGTCAAAAACTAACCCCTAAAAACATAAAAAACATGAGTAATCTTTTCACAGCAGCCGCAACCAAAGCAAAAGTAAACAAAACAAAAGCAAATGACAAAGTTATTGTAAAGGTAACTGGTGATGATTTTGACGCTAACCTCAAAGCTTTCGCTCAATTAAAGAAACAATTTGACCAAGTTAAAACAAAACTTACTCTTGTTCAGGGTTTTGTAAAAGACATTTCTCTTCAGAAATATTACGACCTCTACTCCACAAAAGGTTCAAATCCTGATTCCTTTATTATCAGTTCAGATTCTGACGCTTCTTTCATGTTCGCTCCTACAGACAACTACATTAAAATTGACGACAACACCGCGGATATGTTGAAAGACAAATATGGTGACGATATTGTAACCGAAGATACTACTTTCGCATTCAATGGTGATATTCTTTCAAAATATTTTGATGTTATCGGTGGACTCATTCAAAACTGTACTGATATCTCTGACGATGACAAAGCTAACTTGATTGTAGCTACCAAAAACATCAGTATCGCTAAAGGTTCTATTGACAAGGCGATGACCATTGGAAAAGGTGATGTCTCAACATTCTTGAAAGATATCCAACCTATTTATCAAATGAAATCCCCAAAAACCAACGACTAATGATATACGATAAGTACTTATACTACTATCCACCAAGACCTGAGTTAAAAATCCCTAGTGAGTCAATTGAAACATTTGACAACGGGGGATTTTTGGCTCAACCAAAATTAAATGGTTCCTGTTGTGAATTGTATGTTGGCCCTGATTCAGTTACTCAAAAAGGTAGACATAATAATACTCTATCAAATTATACTCTATCAAATAGAGAAATCAATGATATTTTCAATAATGGAAAATGGAATTTGATTGTTGGAGAATATATGAATAAATCAAAAAAAGATGAAAATAATATTGTTTTTAATCATAAATTCGTTATATTTGACCAAATTGTATTAAATAATGAATATCTGTTAGATAGTACATTTGAAGAAAGAATTAAAATTATTGAATCTCTTTATAAACCAATTGATGAAACTGAATTTCTTTATAAAATAAGTGATAACATTTATATGGTTAAAACCTTTTATAAAGATTTTGAAAAAATTTACAACAAACTCATTGAAATTGATATGTTTGAAGGATTGGTGATGAAAAGATTAAATGGAAAATTGGAAATGGGAAGAAGAGAAAAAAATAATGTAAGTACTCAATTAAAAGTCCGTAAGCCCACCAAGAATTATTCTTATTAACAATAATATCAATACTTTACAAAAGTCAGAAAATAGATTTTTCTGACTTTTTTTGTTTTATATATACATAAAAACAACAACGAACTATGAAAAATTCTAATTATTGGACAAAAGAAAAATGTGAAAAAGAAGCACTGAAATATAAGACAAAAACAGATTTTAGAATTAATAGTAATTACTCCTATGTTAAATCATATAAAAATGGTTGGTTAGATAATATATGTAAACATATGATTCCTGATAATAAAACACCACAAGGTTACTGGACAAAAGAAAAATGCCGTGAAGAAGCTTTAAAACATAAAACTAGAAGTGGATTTAGAAACAAGTGTAATTCATCTTACACTGCTTGTTTAAGAAACAATTGGTTGGATGATGTTTGTTCACATCTAAGAGGTTATAAACCACATGGATATTGGACAAAAGAAAAATGTCATAGGGAATCTTTAAAATATAAAACTAGAGGTGAATTTAGAAAAAATAATGAGTATTCATATGGAATAGCTATGAAAAATAAATGGTTAGATGATATATGTGGTCATATGGAAATAATAGGAAATTTACACAAAAGATGTATTTATGTTTATGAATTTGAAAATAATTCAGCGTACATTGGGCTAACTTATAATCTAGGGAATAGAAAATTATCTCATGAAAGTAGAGGAACTATACATAATTATTTAAATAATAATGAAATCAAATTTGAAATAAAAAAACTAACAGATTATGTTGATGTTAAAAAAGCTAAAGAATTAGAAAAAAAATATTTAAAACAATATGAGAAGAATGGATGGAATATTTTAAATAAAATAGAAACTGGTGGATTGGGTGGACACAAAAAATGGACACTTGAAAAATGTTTAGACATATCACTAAAATATAAAACTAGAAATGATTTTAGAAAAAATAAAAGGTCTGTATATGATTCAGCGAAAAGACAAGATTTTCTAGATGAAATTTGTTCTCATATGATTCCTACCAATAAAAAACCACGAAAATATTGGACAAAAGAAAAATGTAAAGAAATAACAGATAAATATAAAATTAGAAAAGAATTTGAAAAAAATGATGTAAATGTCTATAATATATGTGTTAAAAATGGATGGTTAGATGAATTGTGTTCACATATGATATATAAAAGATATAAACCAAAAGGATATTGGACAAAAGAAAAATGTCGTAAAGAAGCTAGAGAATATAAAACTAGAAATGAGTTTGGAAAAAGTTCTTCATCATGTTATTCTATATGTTTGAAAAACAAATGGTTAGATGAAGTATGTAATCATATGATTCAAATAAAAACACCAAGTGGATATTGGACAAAAGAAAAATGTTGGGAAGAATCATTAAAATATAACAAAAGAACTGAATTTAGAGATAAATGTAGCACTGCTTATAGAATTTCAATTAAAAATAAATGGATTGATAATTTTTTACCAAAATATTTTGTTAATTCAAAATAAAAACCTTAAATTTGTATTAATTAGGAAACCCACAAAGAATTATTCATATTAACAATAAAAAATTATGAGAACAGATTACTGTGAAATGAAGACCAAAGAAAATTGTTCAGTATTATCTTTCCTAACACAATTGGATAACGGTGATATAATTGAAACTATTGACCAATTGAAATATGCTGACAAAAATGATAGATTCGCGACATCATTAGTTGGTGAGATTCTAAATATACTTAGTGGTATTTTAGATGAAGGTGATTATGATGAAATTGTGGACGACTTGAAAGATAATTGGTATGAATGTGTAAATATGTGAATTATAAAACGAAAAATTATAAAACAATTATAAATGAAAATAATTAAAAAACTTTTAAAATCAGTATCCTTTTGGATATTAATGGTATTCATTGGAATATTTTTATCGTTTAAATGGGATTCAATGTCTATGGTACTTAGTGATATGTTCTCTATTGAGATTATTATACCAACTCTAATATGTACCTTTATATTAATGGGATTTTTTGGAATACTATTTTTAATTGTTCATATTAAAGATAAAAAACATAGAGAATTTAGAAATGAATTAAAAAATGGTGATAAAGTAAAATTCTCACCACCATCACATTCCTATATGGATGGAGAAATTGTGGGTGAAGATGAATTTGATGAAAATTATATTAATGTAGTAACTAGAGTTCCAAAGAGATGGATCTATAAACCAGAAAAAAAATGAGAATGTGGATGATAGACCCCAAACTACTATGTAATAAACATTTGATAGGGGAACACGGAGAGATTCATAAACATAAACACATTTTTGAAAAAAAATATAGTATAAATGGTAGAATTCATCCAGTTGTTCAGATAGAACCGAATTCTATGAAAAGAAGACATGATGAATTGGTTGAAGAAATGACAAAAAGAGGTATGAAACATAAATCAGATTATGAACAACCCGATTTGTCGTATTTGAAAGACATTGATATAAAAGTAAATATAGAAAAATCATTATCTGATTTGATTGAAAGATGTAGTGAATGTAAAAAAAGAATAGAGAATGGAAAATAATGATTTTGATTGGGAAGAAATTGAAGAAATATTTGAGGAAGAGGAAGAAGAAAAACTTGAGTTGAGTTTTAAATGGTTATTTAGATTTATATTTTGTATTTTTTTTGGCATAATTCATGTTTGGAATACTATAAATTTATTAATTTTACTTATTGGAGACAAAATTCCTGAACAAACAATAATTGGTACTAAGGAAACAGTTCAATTTATATTTTTGTTATTAATTACTGTATTTGTTCCATTTTTTCTGTTTAGTTTCTATTACTCTTATAGAATATATAAAAATGGATTATTATATAAAAACCCCGTCAATTGATGGGGTTTATTTTTTTTTAAAACTATCACACAAATTTTTAGTATAAAGTAAAATTAATTTGTATGAATGATAGAAACTCTTTACAATTGTGATCAATTAATCCCAAAATTCGTTAATTCCAATTTTTCATCTCGTTTTATTTTTCCATTCGCGTTAGAGGTTTGTAAAGGAACTGGTTACGATATAGGATCAGGTAGTATTGAATGGTCTTTACCAGGTTCTATACCAATAGATCCATTGATAGATAGTAAATATAACGATTTAAATTTACCAGATGGTGAAGTGGACTATATTTTTAGTAGTCATTGTCTGGAACATGTTGATAGTTGGGTCAATACTCTAAGATATTGGAATACTAAACTAAAATCTGGTGGAGTTTTATTTTTATATTTACCAACATATGATAAGGTTAGTTGGAGACCTTGGATTAATTGGGCACATAAACACATTTTATCACCATCAATAATAAAAGATTTCTTAATACACGAAGGTTGTTATAGAAATATATTCGTATCAGAAAGAGACTTATTGTATAGTTTTTCTGTTATGTGTGAAAAAATATAAATATATGAATATAAATATTAATTTAAGTGAAAATAAAATATATCTAAATTCAAAAATAGATTATGAACAATTAAAAATTGAAATATTTGATTGGAATCCATATAATGGACAATGTTTATCATTATATATAACCACTCTAGATATTATTAGTAATAATTCTATTTGGATTTTCCCATCTGTTCTTATGAATGAATATTATGGTATCTATGTATCCATAAAAAAGGATGATGTTATTATAGAAGAAGAAGTATTTAGATTGAAGAGTATAAGAGGGGATAAAATAAAAAATCAAGCTGTTATAATATGGTCAAATACTGGACTTGGTGATAATTTATTTTGTACCCCAATTTTGAAAAAACTCTATCATACTTACAATAGAAAAATAATGTTATATACATATTTTCCAGAAATCTTTATCAATAACCCTTATATTGAAGAAGTTATCAAAATTAATGAGTATCCACCAAGATTAGATATTGATAGTGATGAATATGAAATTCATAATATTGGACATGGATATGAAAAAGCATTTGGTATTATTGATAAAAATTATCCAGATATTATTAACAGATATTCACATCAAATATCTTTGAATTTGAAAGAAAATGAGAAAAAAATTGAATTTTTTCCAGATGAATGTGAACTTCCAGAATTACCTGATTCTTATGTAGTTATAAATCCAAATCAAGTTTATGGACCTAGAACTTGGGGAAGTGATAATTATAACAAATTAATTAAAATGTTAGAAAATGAAAATATTTATGTTGTATCCTTAGGGAGAGATTTTGAACATATTGATTATAGAAATATGAGTGTCTATAAACATACACTTAAAGACATTGAGATATCTTATGGAATGAATTTAATAAACAAAACAACATTGTCTCAAGCGTGGAATATTATAAATAATTCATCAGGTTTTATAAGTCACACAAGTGGACTGTTTCATCTAGCGATGTCAACGAACGTGGACATTTTTGAATTGGGATGTAACTGTGATTTTTCAAATTGGATGACTAGAGATAAGAAAAATATTTACATTGAGGGAAGATGTAAATTACATTGTTATGATAATTATTGGTGTTGCGTTTCTGAAAAATCATCAATTAACTCGTATATGAATGTTTATAAATGTCATATTGGATATGAAAAATATGAATGTCATCCTACACCTGAACAAGTTTTTGAAGAAGTGATTAAGAAATTACAACCAAAAAAATTAGAAATTGAAAAAGTAAACTCAATATTTGAAGTAAATGAATGTAATTTTCTAAAAGATAATGATATAGTTATTGATTATAAATCATTCAGAGAAGCGATTCACAGTAAAAATTGTTATGAATGGTATTATTCCATATCAAAGAGTATAAAACCAAAATCAATATTAGAGATAGGTGTTAGATATGGGTTTAGTTTATGTTCTATGGCGTTAGGATGTGATAAAGATGTATATTTAGAGGGATGGGATAATTTAAATCCAGAATATGTTGGTGATAAACAAGTCCTAGATTACGCGGTAAATAACATAGAATCAATTGGTTATAAAGTTAATTTAAAAATAATTGATTCTCATGATGTAGATAAAATGGATATAACTTTTGATTTGATTCATATTGATGGAGATCATTCATACGAAGGTGCGTTATCGGATATGGAGTTGGTTAAACATAATACAAAATATATGATAATAGATGATTATTCTTTTATACCTAGTGTTAGAGAAGCTGTTGACTTCTTTGTTGAAAATAATAAAGATATAATAAGGTACACAGAATTTTTTGATAGTTATAGGGGAACATTTTTAATAAAAATGAAAAAAATATGACAAAAGAAGAACTAATAAAATTTGAAGACGAAATTGTAGAATTATACGAAAATGGTGAAATTCCTCATATGTTACATGTTTGTGGTGGAAATGAAGACCAATTAATAGAAGTATTTAAAGATATAAAAGAAGGTGATTATATATTTTCATCACACAGAACTCATTATCACTATTTATTAGCGGGTGGAACAAAAGAAGATTTAAAATCTAGAATTATTAATGGTGAAAGTATGTATATTTTCAACAAAGATATTAATTTTTTATCAACCTCAATTGTCGCGGGCACACCGTGTATCGCCGCTGGAGTCGCACTTGGATTAAAGAAATCAAATTCATCACAACATGTGTGGTGTTTTATAGGAGATGGTGCGGAAGATCAAGGACATTTTTATGAAGCGGTTAGATATGTGGAAGGATTTGATTTACCTTGTACTTTTGTTATAGAAGATAATGATAGAAGTGTAGATGCATCAAAACGAGACAGATATGGTGATAGTGAAATGAAATGGAATGAAAAATATGTTATCAGATATAATTATACACCAACATATCCACACACTGGAACACATAGTAAAAAGTGGTTAAAATTTAAGATATACGAATGAAATATAAAGAAGCGGTTAAACTAAGTATGAATGAATTATCCATTGATGATAAAACTATATTTGTTGGATATAACACAAGAATGGGTAATCAAGCGTTGGGAACATTATCAGATGTACCAGAGGATAAAATAATTGAGACACCATTAGCGGAAAATTTAATGGCTGGATTATCAATAGGATTGAGCTTATCTGGATATAAACCAGTACTTTACTTTGAGAGATTTGATTTTATTTTAAATTCCGTGGACGCGATTGTAAATCAATTAGATAAGATAAAAGATTTATCTAATCATCAATATAGACCAAAGGTTATTATAAGAGTTATAATAGGTGGAAAATTAAAACCATTTTTTACTGGGGTTTGTCATACTCAAGATTTTACCGAAGCGATGAAAAAGTTAGTAACTTTTCCAATATTAAAACCAATAACATCAACAGAGGTTATAGACGCGTATAAATTCGCGAATCAATGTGATGAAAGTGTTATGATAATTGAGACAAAAGATTATTATGATATTGATTATTAAAATAATAACTTAAAATGCCTTCAAATAAATATAGTAATAGTAAGATCGTATGGTTTAATGATAAATTAATTTCATTAAAAGATAATTATGTAACTCCACCAATATATGTCAGAATAAAACCAATAAATAGGTGCACTCATAAATGTTTCTTTTGTGTTTATAACTCTGATTATTCTGGAATGCATGAAAATATGTCAAAAAGAGATATTCTAGACAAGGATAAACTTTTTGAGATTCTAGATGATTTTAAAGAAATGGGTGTTAAAGCGATAACATACTCTGGTGGTGGTGAACCATTATTATATCCACATATAGTTGATACATTTAAAAAAACAAAAGATAATGGAATTGATTTATCTATAATTACAAATGGTCAATTATTAAAAGATGAAAAATTACAAGAATTAATTGATTCTAAATGGGTTAGAATATCTATGGATTATTATAATGAAAAACAATTTTCAAAATCTAGATTTGTTCCAGAGAAAATGTTTTTTGAAATTGTGGATAATATTAAAACATTTTTATCGATTAGAAACAAAAACTGTGATGTTAGTGTAAATTACATTATAACAAAATTGAATTGTGAAACAATCATTCAAGCTATGAATTTTTTAAAAGAATTGGGGGTTGATAATGTTAGGATATCTCCTCTTTGGACTAATGAATTCATTGAATATCATAAGGATATTAAAGAAAAAGTTATTTCTGATATAAATTATTCTAGAAAATTATTAGAGACAGAAACATTTAAAATTTATGATAGTTATAATATTACAGATGAACAACTTAGTAGAAAATATAATAAATGTTATGTGATGCAGATTATTCCAGTTATCGGAGCGGATGGAAATGTTTATACTTGTCATAATAAAGCGTATGATAAGGATGGGTTAATAGGAAATATAAATGATAAAAGTTTTAAAGAAATGTGGTTCAGTAAGAGTACTCAAGAATTTTTCAATAAGTTTAATCCATCTAATTTATGTAACCATCAATGTGCTAATGATAAAAAAAATATATTTATAACTGATATTATAAATGGATATGGGGATAATTTTGTATAAACAAATACTAAAAATGATATTATAAAAAATAAAAAAATAATTTATGGCACTACCAAAATTCGGAATTGATCATGATTTTATACTCGCGGTCAAAACTAGTGGGAAGAGTAAGATGGTAGAAGATTTCAATGTATTAGAAGAATACATTGAAAGATTCGGAGAAAAACCTTCATCTATGAAAATAATTAATGAAGATGTTGATTTTTTTAATATGACAAAAATAAGAGAACTATTGAAAATTGAATTCCCAGAATCAGAATCCTTATATACAGATAACAACTATTCACTGAAAAATAAATCTAGTGTATCTCGCAAAGAGATATGGTTATTGTGTCCTGGATATCTATTATTGATGAATATAGACGGCGCAGACGCGTTTTATTACGAACCTAAGGACATAATAGGTGTGGATAGTAACAGTGAACTGTGTGAGTATAATAGTCTAATTATACCAAATTCAAAATCAAAACTATATGATGAAAAAATTCTAAATAAAATTATATCTATCTTTGAAAAATCTATTGTTTTTGAAAAAAGATTACCAAAAATCGGTATGGCGGCGATAGATAATGGAGAAATGTATGTAAAAGATTTCAGTATAGGAAAACCAACTAGATTGAAACATCTAGATTTACATTATGGTGAAGGATTTGTTGATTTTAATAAAAAATTGGTAAAAATTTTAACAAAAGAAAAAAAGGGATTAATTCTTTTACATGGAGAAACTGGAACTGGCAAAACACACTACATCAGATATTTACTTTCAAAAATTTCAGGAAGTAAGAAAAGTATATTATATTTTCCACCATCTATGGTTAATTTAATAACAGAACCAAACTTTATTAACTTTATAAATACTTGGGTTAATGATAATGAGAAAAGTTGTATAGTATTAATTGAAGACGCGGAACCATTGTTGGTATCTAGAGATAGTGAAAGAAACACTGGTATATCAAATCTTTTAAATCTAACAGATGGATTACTCAATGATATATTCGGTATTCAGATTATCGCGACTTTTAATACAACATTAGATGAACTTGATAACGCGTTACTTCGACCAGAGAGATTGTCAGCAAGAAAAGAATTTAGAAAATTAACGAAAGAAAAAGGATTAGAACTCGCGGAAAAACTGAAAATTGACAAATCTAAAATCAAAAAGGATATGTCACTCGCGGAAATATATTCTATAAAAAAGAAAAGTCAAACATTATTACATAATGTTGACCCCCCTAAGAAAAAACTAGGTTTTTGAAATGATTATAAAACATAAAACTAATGATGAAAAAGGATATGAGATAAATTTCTATCATGGTGTAAGAGTGGATGTTACAGGTGAGGGGGTTTTTGATATTGAATTTATTGATAATGATACAGATGAACTTATTTATAAATCATCAATAACAAAGGGAAAATATAGTAAACCAAACATTGAATACTATAAAAATTGGAAAGTTAATATAACTAATAATGGTATAACAAAAACAGAATATCTAGAATTAGAAGGTAAAGAAGTTTTAATAGAATTAGGTAACACATCTAAAGCGTTAGGTGATAGTGTTTCTTGGATGCCATACGCAGAAGAATTTAGAAAAAAACATAATTGTATAGTCTATTGTAAAACATCTTGGGTTGATTTATATAAAAATTCATATCCAGAAATAAATTTTATAAGTGAAATAGGTGACTTAGAAACATACGCTAGTTATTTGATAGTATGGTATACAGAATATCATAAATCTATAACACCACATAATCATATAGACTCCCCACTACAGAAACTCGCGTCCGATATTCTTGGATTGGAATACAAAGAAATTAGACCAAAGATAGATATTGAGGATTCCAAAAGACCAATAAAAGAAAAATATGTTTGTTTATCACATCATTCTACAACTAATTCTAAATATTGGCATTACCCATATATTAATAGTGTAAAAGGATGGCAAAAGTTAGTTGATTGGTTAAATTTTATAGGATATAAGATAATTGTTATAAGTAAAGAGAAAACAAATCTGAGAAATGTGGTTGATATGACAGGAGATTATCCAATAAAAGATAGAGTTAATCAAATATTTCATTCTGAATTTTTTATAGGGGTAAGTTCTGGCTTATCTTGGCTCGCATGGGCGATTGGAAAACGGGTTATTTTAATAAGTGGATTTACTCATCCGCATTTTGAATTTACAGAAAATATTATAAGGGTTTATAATGATAGAGTCTGTAATGGTTGTTTTAACAAATTCCCATTTGATAAATCAGATTGGAATTGGTGTCCAGAACATAAAGGAACTGAAAGACAATTTGAATGTACTAGAAATATAACTCCAAAAATGATAGCTGATGAAATAACTGAAAATCAATTAGTTGAAAATAAATATTATAATTTTGATGTTAAAATAGAAGATACAAAAATTCCAAAAAACCTAATACATACTAGTTATATTGATTATGAAAATAAACTAATTATAAATTATATTGGTAAAAATAATATAAATGGGATAAATATTGATGTGATAGATGATAAAAATGAAATTTTATATACTATTTTAAACACTACATTAACAAATAAATTTAACAACTGGACTCAATTAAGAAAACCAGAAAAATATGGTCTTGTATCAGATAAAACAAAGAAATTAAAAATAAGATTTTATAAAGATAAAATATTATTAGAAATAATATTAAATTTTGAAAAATCAAAAAACTAAGTTATTTTTAAATAAAAGAAAAACAATATTTTTTTTATTTTTAAAAAAAAACTTCTGTATATTTATAACATAAATATAAAAACTCATCTATGGATAAAAAAATTATTAAATTATTTTCTGGATCGTCTAACTATGAGTTAGCAGAAAAAGTGGCTAAAAAATTAAAAATGAATCTAGGTCAAATAGAATTTAAAAAATTTTCAGATGGTGAAACATTACCCATTTACAAAGAAAATATTAGAGGAAGAACCGTATTTATCATACAATCTTGTTATCCACCATTTGATAATTATTGGGAACTTTTCCAAATGATTGATGCAGCTAAAAGAGGAAGTGCATTAAAAATCATACCTATATTAGTCTATTATGGATATAGTAGGCAGGATAGGAAAGATCAACCAAGAGTATGCATCAGTTCTAAATTAATTTCGGATTTCTTAGAAACAGCTGGTGCTACTAGAATAGTATCTATAGATTTACATGCCGATCAAATAGCATCTTTCTTTGATATTCCAGTAGATCAACTACAATCCTCATATATTTTTATTCCACACATTAAAAAAATGAATATTGAAGATATAGTTATAGCTGCACCTGATACTGGTGGAACAAAGAAAGCTAAATATCTAGCTGGACGATTAAATACAGAAATGGTTATATGTTATAAACATAGACCAGAAGCTAATAAAATTGATGAAATGATACTTATTGGTGATGTAAAAGATAAAAATGTTATAATTGTAGATGATATAATTGATACGGCTAAAACTTTATGTAGTTCAGCTGATCTAATGATTGAAAAGGGGGCAAAAAGTGTAAGAGCTGTTATTACACATCCATTACTTAGTGGAGACGCTTATGAAAATATTGAAAAATCAAAAATATCAGAAATTATTGTAACGGATACAATTCCATTAAAAAAAAGTAATGAAAAAATCACAGTGTTATCTACGGATGTTCTGTTATCAAAAGCTATAAAAAATATCGTCAATAACAAATCACTCAGTAAATTATTTATATGAAAAAATAATCAAATATCACATAATTCGATTAATTCTTTATAATTTTTATCAACTATGAATATAAAATTGTATCCATTTAGAAGGCAAGCTTCTTTTTTCTGAATATTTTTTTCTAATTCCTTTTCGTATGTATATAATGATTTAATTTCAATTATCAAATTGAATTTTGGTATCAAAAAATCAGGATAATATTTATGATTACCATTATATGTTATAACAGGACCGTTATGTATTTTTATATTTTCACTTAAACAAAATAATATGAAATCTAATTCATATGTTCCTTGATAAAATAATCCATTATTTTTTTTAACAGAAAAAGCACTACTTCTTTGTTTGTTAAATATAGATTCGTTCTTCATTGGGTGATCCACACCATATCTTTTAATTAATGTGATTTTAGACTTGTTTCTAACTTTTTCTAATCGAAATGGATGATTCACACCATATTTTTCAATACAAGTATTTTTCATCTTATTTTTAATTTTTTCTGATTGAGCTGGATTTTCAAATCCATATTTTTCAATACAAGTATTTTTCATTTTAGATAATATAATATTTGATTGTGACGGAATTTCAACATTGTAATTTTTTAAACATGTCTTTCTTTTTTTATCTTTAACATTTTCTATCTGTGAAACATTTTCACAACCATATTTTTCTAGAATTGTTTTGATTGATTTTTCTCTATTATTAAAATATTCATCACCATATATTTCTTTTTTTGAATTCTTTATTTTTAAAATTTTACATTTTTTACAAAAATATTTTTCTGCATTATTATTAGTTATCTTATTGTAATCCTGATATTTAATATTTGTGGCATTTCTACAATTATCACAAATACAATCAATTTTAATATGAGATTTAAGTGGTAACAAGTTAATATCAATATATACAATATCACCAATATTGACTTTATATTCATTATTTATTAACTTTTTTAATATTCTAGAGTTAACTTTTATTTTTATTTCATCATCTTTTATCATATATTTGTATATATTAATAAAAAAGTATGAAATACGGTGATAAAATTATTGTCGTTAATAGTCCAACCTTAAACGGTAAAACGGGAATTTTCGTAAGAGAAAAAAATAGAGGTTATATTGTTGTACAAATTGGTAAATTAGAAATGTGTTTTCATAGAGAAAATATAAAATTTATAAAATAATGGATGAAGATAAATTATTTGAAGAAGAAGAATTCGATTCGAAAGAAGAAATTAATAAATTAAATGATAAATATCTAAGATTATATTCAGAATTTGATAATTACAGAAAAAGAGTAGAAAAAGAAAAAACTGACTTAATAAGATATGCGTCTTCTAATATTATAATAGATGTATTACCAATATTAGATGACCTTAATCGTTCATTATCAACTGATTACGATGAGGGTATAGAATTAATTTATAATAAATTTTTAAATATTTTAAATAATAAAGGTATTGAAAAAATAAAATCCTTAAATGAGTCATTCAATACCGATTTCCACGAAGCGGTAAATAATAAAATAGTGTTCGATTCAGAGTTAGATGGAAAAATAATAGAAGAAGTAGAAGAAGGTTACACTTTAAATGGAAAAGTCATTAGATATTCTAAAGTTATAGTTGGTAAAAAAAATTAAAAAAAAAATTGTAACCTTTTTTGAAATTCGGCATATTGATAAAAACAGAAAAATTATGGAAAAAAGATTAAAAAGATCAGTTAAATCTAGGATACTCGGTGGAGTATGTGGTGGAATGGGTGAATATTTAAAAGTTGACCCAGTTGTTATTCGTTTAGTGTGGATTTTATTTATATTATTTGGTGGTTGTGGGATATTGTTTTATCTAATCTCATGGGTTATAATTCCGTCAGAACCAAAAGTTTTTGAAGGAAGTAGTGAAAAGTTAAAAACAGAAGAATTAGAAGATGAAGTTTAGTTTAACAGAAAATGTTATCATAAAAATGAACCCAAACTAGTTAAAGTCTATTAAACAAAAAATCCCGATTAAATCGGGATTTTTTCATTATTGTTGAATTGGAAAATCTCTTGGATTACCAACTTTATCTCTAAGAGCTTTTATGTCATCAAACGACGATTTTCTTAATATTCCTTGAGCGACATCTTTCTTGATTTTATATTTTCCACCAAAGTCAATATAATTATCATCACTACCACCTTGTTGATTTCCACCGAATTTATTTCCATCAATTCTCATTATTGGTTTAAAAATAGTCATTAACCAATTTTTCGTTGCACTTTTAATCTTATCATCAACTTTTTTATTATCTGGATTTACTTCTTTTTTCTTTTTTACTTCTGAAATTCCTGTTTCTTGTGGAGTTCCACTTTCATCTATATTTCCTGTTCCATCTGGATTCCCTGAATCAACAGCTTCATTAGCAGAAGCTATACCAACCCCGCCTAATTTCTCAAGATTTGGATATAGAACATCATTTATATACTTATCAGTAATCGCACTCATTTGTTGTGGATTACCACTTTTCATTTCTTTTGTATTAATCAACTTTAATAATCCTTTATCTGAACTTTTAAAAATTTCATCAAAAAATGTCTTATTCACTTTTTGTGTTGATTGAACCGCTTTCAACGCGGAATAAATACCTAAGATTGATTGTTTTAAATTATTTTTCAATTCACCAACAGTTTTTACAGTTTTTAACGAGTTATCAATACTACCACTTGTAACTTTTAAGTAACTTTTCAAACTATTGATTATTTCTTCCGAATCACTATCTTTACTTAAACTCTTTGTGAAATCGTTCAATGGCTTAGCTACCCAACTTTGTAACCCTCTGAGAAGTTTTCCAATAAAAAATTCTTCGTTTATTTTTTTATCACTGATAAATTGTTCGTAATTTTTCATAGTTATTTATATTTTTGTATATATTCAATAAGAAGATTGGTATATCCAACTTTTTGTTTATATTGATAAGATTTTTTTTCTCCATATAGGTTATTAAACACTATTTTTGAACTTACACTTCCCAAAATATTCGCTGTTACCCACATATCTGTTCCGAAATATGTTGTACACTCAAAATTACCATATTTATTATATTTTATTTTTTCTATTTGTTTGACCGCTTTTACTAATGGTGGGTTAGCGGTAAGATTTCTAAATATCATATTCAATAAACCTCTTTCAGCTTCTATTCTTCCACCTAAAATACCATCTTTAAACTCATTATCTTTATTGGTTTTATATATTTCCATTAATTTTTTCATTCCTTTATATTCCTTATAATCTAATACAAATGAATAAAAGAATTTTCCCATATCATTAAAAAATGTCAATTCACCACTAGTTTCATTCAATACAATCATATATCCTGGTATACTTAGTTTTAAAAATCCATCTTTACTTTTACCATATGTTGGTTTTTCTGAATTTAAAACCTTATAAAGCGCGTCTATCATACGATCATTCATTCTATCTTTATTATCTTTAAAAATCGATCTGATACTATAAATTATGTCAATCGCATGTTTATCAAAAACATTTGAATCTAAATATCCCCTAATATAATTATTAGACTTATCCAATTTATTAAAAAATCTTATACCTAGTCTATCTAAATGTAGAAATAAAATCTTTCTTGGTATAGAAGCAGATTTATCATCTATTAATTTAGATAAATTTTTCATAAGAATAACATATAATTGATGTAAAACATCTTTGCTAACTCCTCTCAACATACCTCTTTTATAAATGATATAGAAATCCTCATTTGTCTCTGATATATAAGAATTAAATTTTGGTTCTCTTATTAAATTAAAACCAACTACTTTATCATTTTTAACACTAAAATTATAAATTTGTACTAAGTTATATGGATTTGTTGGATTCTTTCTAACTAGAATGATCGTATAACCGCCATCTTCTTTCTTTAGATGATATTCATCTTCATTATTTACTATGAAAGTCTCATATTCTGGACTCCATACAACCGTTTCATCTTTTAATAATTTCTCTAATTTACTTTTACTAACTGTATATATCTGACCAGTTAATGAATTAGTAACTTCTACATATTCATTAACTACTGTTTCAAATTTTTTCCAGTTTATATCGTTAAATAATTTATATTGTTCAACTATCATTTTTTGTAAATTGTTTCATATTCGTAATTAAATTCGTTTCTTTTTAAGTCATTAAAGAATATTTTTCTTTTATATATTAAAAATAAAAATTAAAAAATTATTTTTATGGATGATTTCCAATACCATCACCAGGAGGTGGATTAGAACCTGATTAAATTACAGTAACTATTATATCTTGAATTTTCTTTGAACCACTTGAATCAGTAACCTCTACCTTATATGTAGTTGTTAGTGGTGGAGAAACTTCTAAGGTTTTTTCTGTTGATAAAAACTTAAACGCGATATTCGCGTTGTGTGTTGATGACCAGCTATAATCATATTTCCACGATCCTTTACTCGCTATAATATCTAGTTTTGTCATTTCACCAACATTTATCGTTGATGGGTTCGCGGTCACAATTAATTCCATTTCTTCTGGTGGAGATGTTGTCATATTAGCTCCTTCAACTGATGGAATTCCAGCGGGAACCGCACCTAGTAACATACTTTTAATTCCAGTTATAACACTTATTAGACCTTCAATTGTTCCTATCGCGGTAACAATCGCGAGTAACGCTCCATTTACAATTCCAATAACTACTTCAACAATTGCTATTGGTAACAGTACTCCTAGAAATGTCAATGGTGCTAAAAATGGTACGATTGTTACTATTTTTGTTTGAAAAGATTGTAAACTTGTAAATATTGATAGTACCGCGGAAAACGCGACTGGAAGACCAGAACCTGGTGGCATTATAACCGCTGAAGAACCCAGTGTTACTGTCGCTGCCGCTACTTCTATTCCAAGTTGAATTCCAGCGTCTACAATTTCACCAGTTTTTATACCGACTTGTTTAACCGATTTTTTTACCTCTTTCTTAATATCCTTTACCCAGGTTTTTAAAGGATGTGTATCACTCATAGCGTGTTTTTTATCAAAACATTCTGGATATTCAATTTCATTATCAACATATTTATCACTAATATTTCTAGTATAAACTACATCTGGTGATTTAAGTAATAATTTCCCATAAACTATAAAATGAGCTCTCTCTTCGGGGTCTTGATTATCATCCTCATCTATTAAATCAGTTGGAATATCATAATCTGGAACATCAGCACTACCAAGACCAGTTACATCACCACCATTCATTACTATTTTTTTCATAACTTGTCTATCTGTCATAAATTTAAAATCACCATCTTCATCCGCGTCAGAAACATCTATTTTTACAAGTGGAGTACTTATTTTCTCGCTAATAGACTCTATTTTCTCTGTTAAAGTTTCAATATTTTTATTTAAGTCTTCTATTTGACCCATTTTGAAAAGAATTTTTAATTATATATTAAAATAAGGTGGTTTATTTAACAAATTTTTTATAGAAATATTTAAACGATTCGTTGAACTGTTCTGGTGATAATCCATGGTAAGTATCTTTTAGAATCAATATTTTTCCACCTTGTTTTTCAAAATTCATAGATTTTAACATTTCTATTGTCAAATGACCATCAACACCAAAATCTTTCTTGGTATCTTTATCACCTATTATAACAAGCTGTTTTGAAAATAAATCAGAATTTTTTATTTTTTGTGGTAATGGTTGAATAACTGGTGCTTCACTAGTAGATACCATCGCTGGATTAATAGACATTGATGGAATTTTATAATAATTGGAAAGATAAAAAGAAGTATATCCACCAGCGGAATTTCCTACAATAGCTTTAACGTTATGACTATCAATTAGTTCCATAACTTCATCAAATACTATTTCTCCAGCATCTTTCCAGTATATCGAGGGGTAAAGAATATCATCTCCAAATTGGGTTAGAACATTATATACTTTTTGATTTCTTCTTCTTATTGATAAAGAACCATCACCTCTTAATAATGAACTAGAACCATTTATATAAATAATATAACTTTCATCACCTTTTGGTGTCTTTGGTCTTATGAATAATTCGTTTAATGTTTTCAAATATTTCATAATTCATCAATTTTTTTCAATAAATATTCCTTAATATCATCAATTTTTGGTTTATATGAATTTAATGCTGTTAATCTATTTTTCGTATTTGTTAAGTCATATTTTAATTTACTAATATCTAAATAATTTGAAAAATCATCATCGTAAATATCAATTAATTTATTTATAGATTTTTCTCTTTTTTTATAATTCTCTAGTTGATTTTCTATTTTAACTATATCAGTACTTAATGAACCATTTCCAGTTTTTATACCACAGAGAAATCTTACTTTACCATTTTTCTCGGTGAACATTCTTAAACCCTTTTTCAATCCACTCATATTGAACGCGATAACATCATTTGGTCTTACATAATAACTATGAAGTTTTTTATGTTTTTGTATAAGGGTTGATACTTTAAATGAATATTTATTCTTTCCATTTTCTGATAGAATTAAATATCCTGGTTTAGTAGCTTTTACATCTATTGTAAGTTCTTTAATCTCTAAGTAAATGTCATATAAAATTCTATTTGACGGAAGAGATGGTTTATGTATATTGTTTCTTTGTTGTGAATTCCACCAGTAAGACCAATCCCAATAATTTGAATAATTTTGTATTTGACCTACATTAAAACTATATATTTTTCCATTATTTTTATCAAGTAATTTAACATTAATTACGGCTCTATAGATTTTACCACCTTTTAAATCTGATATTTTATCAATATGAATATCATCATCTTCCTCTGGTTCATTTTCTTCCCATTCATCATCTAAATCCTTATTAAACTCATCAACTGTTATTCCTTCAAATGTTTTTAAGTATCTCATTAATCTCCAATTTTTTCTATCTTTTGAAGTAATCCTTCTACTGGATTTCCAGAATCTTTCATTCCTTTATTAATTTTTTCTATAGTGTTAATATTATCTTCTTGAACCTTTACATTCTGGTCCATTCTTCGTAAATCTTGTTTTAATACATCTAATCTAATATAATTTTTTACCGCTGAAAATTGTTTTGTTAATTTATCATAATTATCCAACAAATATTGTAGTTCGGTTTGTTTGGTTTTTAAATCTACTAATTGTTTATATTGTGGTTTTAAATCAATTTTAGCGGTAAAATCCTTTAATCCAGCAAAAAATTTACCATTATTTCTATACATTCTCAATAATCCCTTTCTCAGACCATCTTTATTAAACGCGATAACATCATTTTGACGAACATAATAACTCTTTAATCTTCCTTCTCTTTTTAAATAACCAGATATTTTCATTGAGTACTTTTTTCTTCCCAATATCATAGATAATTTTCCGTCTGGTGTTACATTATTTATTATTAACTCTTGTATTACAATATCCATATTACCCACTGTTGGTCTATTTTGTTGTGTATTATATCGTGATTGATTGTATCCATATGGACTATTATTACCATATGCGTCATATCCATATCCACCATAAGAAGTGTATTGATTACCACCATAATAATTTTGATTTTGAAATTTACCATTATAAAAACCCAATATACCTTTCGCTGATGTGAGGGTTAGTGGTCCTTTACTAGTACCACCATAGTAACGATTACCACCAGTTACCTCCATTACAATAGACGCACGATAAACTTTCCCTCCTTTTAAATCAACTAGTTTATCAACATGAATATCATCATCTTCTTCTGGTTCATTATCTTCCCATTCGTCAGCGAGATCTTGATTAAACTTATCTACATCTATTTTTTCAAATAATCTCAAATATCTCATAATATTTCCTTAGTCATTTTTACCTTATCGGTCTTTACTCTGTAAGAGTTTTCATAAAGTATATCACCTATCTTTGTTTCAAATATTCTACAATGTTTTAAATCTTCTCTATTTTCTTTTATTGATTTCTTATCCATATATTTTTTCAATGATCTCGCACCACTCAAATCCTGTGCGACCCAGACACCACCTACTCCACCAAAACCACCTGGTCCTTCCTGGGGATTAGGCTCTTCAACCCATTCATTAATTGGAAAAGTCATCCTAGTTGGATTATTTCTTAGTCCTAAAGATTTTAAATCCTGAGTTACAACTTTATAATATTTCTTTTCCTTTAGACCTTCATAAATGTCTCCAAATTTTTTAATATTTTCATCCAAAATATCTAGTATATCATCCTTATCTCTATCTATTTTCTCTCTTTTTTTTATTTTTTCTTCTTCTTTATCTCTTCTTTTTTGTTTTTTACATAAATCACTGATAATTTTAATAATTTTATAAGAATATTTTGGTATTGTTGTAACCTTTGTTGGTAATTGGTCATCTTCTTCATCTTCATTATCATTATTTACTATTCTTATAGTAATATCCATTGTTGTCACCCTATGATCAACTTCAACAGTAATTTCTTTTCCATTTTTAGTAAAAGTTATTGTTTGATAGTATTTAGAATCAAAGCCAAATCCCCAATTCCCATATTTTGTCACACACTCATAATCTAAATCATTATCCAACACCTCTTTTAATTCATCATAAATTCTATCAATGATAACTCTATCCTTACCTTTTATAAATGGATTATTAAATTCTTCATTAACATTTTCTAATTTTAATGGAAATTTTTCAGGTTCTTCAATTTTTACAATATTATCCTTAAATGGATTATTTTTATTATTTGTTATTGTATGAGTATGAAGAATTAATTCCTCTGAGTTTATTCTATCCACAATTATTTTAAATAAATCATTATCTGTTTTTGAAATTAAATCAGTCAGAATCTTCTGACAATCATTCGCGTAACTTATATTAGTAAAGTTATCATCATAAAAATGTACATCCATATACCAATCCTGTTTAATTGGAATAAAACGATTATCTTTAATTTTAAATCCAATCAAATGTTCTAAAAGAATATAGGTCTTTTTTAAACTCATTTGTGTATCGTGAGTAACTTTAAACTTATCACCCATAAAATAGATTTTATCTATTGATAAATTCATATTTTTTAATTCTAGTCTTAATTTATTAACAACATCTGAATGATTTCTTTGATTAGAACGAGCGGTTAATAATCCTATATCAACACTCTTTCCTCTTAGATGACTAATATTATCAAGTAAGAAACTTATTTTTGATTTATTTAATTTTTCTTTATCATAAAATCCTTGAAACGATATACCTAATCTTTTTATATTTTCAAATCCTGTCTTTTTATATATCTTATCAAATAAAGATTTACTTATATAAAACTTTTCACCATTATATTCCAATGGAATATCATCTCTGAAATAAAAACCATTTTTAATTAATGAAAATTCTAACCCATCAATAGTTACAATTGGTTTATATGGTTTTTCTTTATCTATAACCCATATTTCAGATTTTATGTTCCATAATGTTCCATCTAGGTCAAATGTGTGAAATTCTTTATTCATAATACTTTTAATTTTTAAAATTCTGTTTTAAACCATTTTTTGAATTCTTCAAGATTATCATCTTCTCCCTTGACTGTTAAAAACACATTTGTATTTTTAATACCACTAGAGAAGGAAATATTACTAACTAATAATTCTAATTGGTCAGCTTTTGAACGAATGGAATCTTCAACTTCACTTTCCAAATTTTTAGAGATGGTTGTTTGTAATTTTGATACACTCTCATTCAAAAATTGTGAAAATCTCTTTTTCATGATTTATATATTTATTTTTGGTTATATCTATATATTAAAAAAAATACCCAGATTTTTATCTGGGCATTTTAAAGTTTGGTGGTTTGAAGTCTGGTGGTTTGAATTTTCCAGCATTTTTCATCATATTGTTGTACATAGAATTATCTTTTTGATTACCCTTTTCACCATCTTCTCTCTGTTTTCTTTCTTCTTCATTTCGTTCATTCATCAACTCAATATAATCTTCAAACTCATAATAAGGCCAAGAGTCAACACACCAAGTTGGTTGGTGTGCTTGAATCATAAATTCTAACTTATTTTTTCTTAAGTTTCTCAAGTGGACTTGAAAAAGTGAAAATACTTGATGCACCTCCGGGAAACGTCATATCCGTGTGGACCTCCACTCCACACACTGGACAATTAGAAACTAATTCTTTTACACCGAAATCCATCAATCCAACAACATAATTTAAAATCTGGAAAGAATCCATATCAATTTCTTTAAATTCTTTTTCTTTCTTTTCAATTATATCATTAGTTACAATAGAATATTCTGGTAAAGTAAATGGAATAATCTTCAAAAACGCCATATTTGGGTTTTTCTTATTTTGATTAACTCTGTCTCTTAATTCTTCAAAAAATAACTCTTGAATACCAATTGACGGTGGAGTTAATTTCAATACTCTTGATCCTAAATCAAAATCAAAGGTTCTTGTTTCTAGATTAAAAAATTCAATCAACTCTTCATTCATTTCATTTAAAACAAATGTCTTTTTAACTTTGTCACTGTTTGTCGCACGGAATTCAATTTTGAATTCATGGTCACAATTTTCACAAGTAACTTGTTTCGCGAGATTATTTCCTTTTTGAAATGTTAATTCACGAATCATAAAAATTAAAAATAATCTGTCATTATCTTTAATATCTTTATAATTACCAACCTTTCCACTTGGATGAACAAATCTTACACATCTTTGTAATATCTTATTCATTTTTTCTGTAACATCAATAATATTGGTGTTATCAACAACCGTATATTCTTGAACTTCGGTGACCGTAGCTCCACGAATAGAAATTCTAGTTCCATTTTTATAGAATTTTCCAGTTGGTAAAGAATCCGTATCTATAGAAATATACTCTCTTCCATAAATCATTTCCTCTTTTTGAGTATCAATATTAATTTCTCTTTTCATATCATTGGATGCATTACCTTTTCCAGTTTCTTTTGATATAAATTGTTTTAAAATATCATCATTTTCCATAATAAAATTGCTTTATTTTTATATATTTACAACGCCTTGGTCATTTTATTATATGGTAATTGATTAAAAAAGTTTAAATTTCTAAACTTAAAGTTTAATATATAAGAAAAAATACTTTTTATTTTTGAAAACATTTGAACAATTTGTAAATGAGTCAATTGATATAAAGCGAAAAACTATGACTGTTGATGAGATAACAAAGTATGGATGTGAGTTAACTATAGGATTACTAGTTAAAAATAGATTTTCTGGAAAATCTTTAGGAGAGATTCTTGAATGTGATGGTAATAATTATGTATATGTTGGTAAAAGAACATTAGGAATAAAACACAAATCATTACAATTCGTACATCACTTACAAGTTGATAAGGATTTATCTAATGTTAGTATTTCTAAAAATATAGAAGGTATTTTAGAATTTTTAAGAATTTTTGATATAAATGTTGATTATATTAATGTTGGTAAAGATGTAGAAATGATTTCATTTTTACCACTAAATAGAATTAAACTAGTTGAAGAAAAGGGTCTTGATTATTGGGATAATAATTACAGACAGGAATTAAGAATTGGTAGATTTATAAGGTCAATAGTAAAAAATAAGATGACGGATAAAAATCTTGAAAAATTAGTAAATCTATATAAAGCGAGTATGGAAATAATACTTGGTAAAAGTGATTTTAAATTAGTTCAGGGTGAAGAAATTAGACAATGGTATTGGAAAAAAAATTATAAAAAAGGTGGTGGTCAGTTAAATAACTCTTGTATGAGATATAAAAAATGTCAGAAAAAATTTAATATCTATACTAAAAATCCAGAAGTGTGTAGATTATTAATAAAGGTTGATAGTGATGGATTACTCCTAGGAAGAGCGTTAGTATGGAAAACAAATAAAGGAATTTATATGGATAGAGCTTACACAGTTAATGACCATTTAATGGAATTATTTAAAATGTACGCTAGCTCAAAGGGATGGAAAGATTATTATACATATGATAACAAATACAAAATGAAAGTTATATTAAAGAAGGGATATGGAAAAGATGATGAATGTAAATACCCATATATGGATACATTTGAATATTTGAATCAAAAGAAGGGATTTTTAACTAGTGATGATGAAGATAGTTGGGATATAAGATTGAATTGTGGTTAAAAAAAATATTATTCATCATAGTCGTATTCACACCATTTATTATTTTCATAATCCCAATGTCTTGAATCATAAATATTAAAATAAATATTCAATCCAATTAAAGATACTGAAAAAGTAAACCCAGCGTGATCGCTGTGTTTATTCCACATAATAAAAAGATTAAAGATATTCATAAGGAATAATTTTCCACTTACGATAAAATCATCAATGAATAATTTTAAATGGCCATTAAAAAATCCTGGATAATGAGAATCAAGTGAAACCTCAAATGAATAGTACTTATTTCTTTTTTTGGATATAGTTCCGTTTTTGTTTATTAAACTTTTCATATGTTTGTTATTTTTTAGGTCAATTTCTTCTTTAATTCTTCTAATTTCAAATATTGTTCTATTTTATCATATTGACCATAATTATAAAATTTTATAATATCCATACAATCTTGATTAAAAATAAGTGAATCCGCTTCATCTAAATATCTTTTAACTCCATCTATTCCACTATTTTTATATACAAGTTTGATATTTTCCATATTAACAAATCTTTTTACAAATCCCATTGTTCCGATATTTTACTTTTTAAATCACTTCCATCTTTTTCACCTGAAAACTTAATTTTCATTAAAAATCTAACATTTAACATCAATTGTTCTTTTATATATTCTGTCATATCATAAAAATTTTCAAAAATTTTTATGTTATTTTCTAAATCAATAATTTTAAATATATTTAATTTCCTCAAAACATCTATTTTGTTTATATATAAAATATTCACGCCACAATGATTCGCAGCATCAATTAATCTTTGAATATTTAAATATCCTATCTTTCTTGGTCTGCCTGTTGTTTCACCATATTCTTTACCAACATCTCTAATCATTTCTTCATCTTCTTTTGAAGAAATTACAATATTTTCACCATTTCCTACATAAGTTTCGTATATTTTACAAACACCATATACATCTCCTATCAATTGTAAAGGAATACCAAATGATGTGAACGCGAATCCAGGATGAATATGACTAGATGTAACATATGGATAATTTCCATGATCTATGTCCAAATACCAACCCTGTGACCCCTCCATTAAAATTCTACCCTGACTAGATGTTACTTTTGGTCTTATCTTCATAATGTCTTTAACCATTTTCTCTGGAAGAATAAATTTTTCTAATTCTTTAACCGAATCCGTTCTCAGGCCAACTCTTTTATATTTATCAGAGTAACATGGGCCGTTTCCTTTATTTGTAGTACCTATTTTATCTTCTTTTAAATCTATATTTATATGTTCTTGTGTTATTATATGTGTATATGGATGAATAAAAACTCTACCATCTAATGAAAATTCTTTATTAAATAATTCATATTCTTTTATGAATTCTTTTGAATTTATTACACATCCTGGCCCAACAACTATTTTCGTTTCTTTATTATAAATTCCAGATGTTAAATAATGAGCGATATATTTTTTATCACCAATCCATACCGCGTGGCCCGCATTGCCAGACCCATTAAACTTTATAATCGCGGAATAATTATTCTGTTCGTTTAAAACTTTGGAAATTTTACCCTTGCCAGAATCTCCAAATTGGAGGTCTACCAATGCATCTACTTTCATAATTTTTTTAATTCTTATATGTAAATATATTATCAAAGTTTCAAATAAAAAAAACAAAATCAGAAATAGAAATTTTATATATAAAAAGAAAAGAGTTTAATGAAATTCATAAAACTTTTTGAAGATATTTATCCTGGATTTACATCAACTCTATCATCAGAAAAATTTGAAAAAGAAATTGAATTTACTGAAGAAGAATTAATTGATATATTTGAACAATGTAGAGAAATATTTGAAAAGAATCTAGATGTAATAGAAATCAAAAACATATTCAAAAATATACTTGGTGAAAATGTAACAGGAACAGTATATAAAAGATTTAATATTAAACCATTTATAAAATCCCTAGAAATTCAACTAAAAATATCAACTCAGGACGCATTAGAATATTTTGATGAATATATAGATTCCATTCCTAGAAGATATAGGAAAGTATTTTATAAAGATTTTGGTAATTATAGAAAAGAGGATATTGAAAAAGTTAAAAAATTAAAAGATGAAACTAGAAATAAAGAATCTTATAAATATCTCAAAAAAGAAAAGGACGCACTGTTCAAAGAATTAGTTAAATTGGTTATCTGGGTTAAAGAAAATAATAAAAAAGTTCTAATAAGTTTTGATGGTAGAGATACTGGAGGCAAAGGATCTATGGCTAGATTCATATTGACACACTTTTTCGCTACTCCACTAGGTAGAAATATAATATACAGAGATTTTGGTATACCAACTAGATGGCAGCAAAGAAATTGGTTCCATCGTTATGAAAAAGTTCTTCCAGAAGAAGGTCAATTGGTTATTTTTGACCGTAGTTGGTACAATAGAGCGGTAAATGATCCAGTAATGGGATATGCATCAAAAACTCAGTATGAAAAATTTATGGCGGAAGTAAATGATTTTGAAAAAGATTTGGTTGAAAATAAAGATATTGTTTACATAAAGTTCTGGTTATCAATAGATAAGGAGACTCAGGAATTAAGATTTAATCTAAGAAAACAAAACCCTATAAAATATTGGAAATTTAGTGAAAACGACCTCCGTGCGTCCGCGAGATGGAATGAATTTTCACCATATATAGAAAGAATGTTTAGAGAAACTAGTACAGATATATCTAGATGGGTTGTTGTTAATATGGATGATAAACCACTAGGATTGTTAAACGCGTTAAGATATATTTTAAATAGAGTTCCATATCCAGATAAAGATGAGAAAATATTAGGAGTATATCCAGAAATAGTTTACGAAATAACTCCAGGATTTTTACCAACTGAAAAAGAAAAAGAAAAATAATGAGCCACAGGAGAATTGTTGTTAAAACTAAAATTATGAAAATTGATATTGAAGTAACTAATTTAATAATTGATGAGATGAATATGGTATATCATTATGAAGAAAACATCATAAATGAATGTTTTATTGATGATATTAGATACAGAACGAATATAAAATTAAAAGATATTACACCCTATATTGAAGCGGGATATACAGAATGTGAATTCTGTGGAAGATCATACATCTCTCTTTAACTTCTTTGGTATTATATATGTACTACCTTGCACTTTTATACTATCATCATTTGTAAACACATAAAATCCTTTATCCGTATTACAAAAAGAAAGAAGATTTACTTTATTTTTATCATATTTTTTAGAGAATGATTTAGTTGTTATAACATAATTAACACCATCATCAATTATACCAACATAACTCTTACATTGTACCGTCTTAGTCTTTCCTTTATAGTCAAACATAACATCAATACCATCAGTCATATCTTTTTTATCACCTTGTTCTGATTGTAATAAATTAGTTATTCCATCAAATTTAGATAATCTAGATATTGTTTCTCTTTCACACATACCACCTTTTTGACTAGTATATATCATCGCGGACATTATACGATCAAATATATCAGACCCACTTGTTAATATTGTTCGTTTATTTTCCTCAAATATCGCGTAAAACTTTTTAATTTCTAAATCCCAATTTCCAATATAAAAATCTATTTGAGTATAGTCCTTTATTTTTCCACTGACTATGTTCTCATTCATCCAGTTTAATATTTCTGTAATCGCTCTTATATTTGTGTTTAAATAATTTAATATTGATCTTTCACTATCTTTGCCTTTTAAAACTTCCATCACATATTTTTTAGCGATTGGTGTAAGTTTTAAATGACTTAAATCATATTTAGTATGAACAACTCCTTGTCTTTTATAAAAATTAAAAGCTGGATCATCATAAACATAACCCCATTTACCTAGAGGATTATAGACATCATATAATTTTTCTTGTATAAATTTATCAAAATATTTCCTAAAATTACTTTTCCAATATTTACTAAAAAATCCTATGTCATATTTTACTACATTTTCTCTCATAATTTTTTATTTTTTTTACCAACCAAATTCCTTAGTAATTTGTGTTTTTATATTCCACCAATTTTCTTTAACACCTCTCCATTTATCATCTGGTAAAAAATTTAACCAATTGTATCTAGTATATGTTTTGAAATGGTTTTCTGTTTTTCCTCTTTTTTTAAATTCTTTATGAAATTCATCTAATACATTTTCCTTTTCTAAAAATCTTAATAAGAGTGGTGGATAATTTATATCTATTTCATCTAATCCATCCTCCCACTCAAAATCATCAAAATCTATATCTTCAAATAATTTCAAATATTTCATATCAATTCTTTAAATTTTTCTGTTTCAATTCTTTTTATTTCTAATCCCAATTCTCTCCCTTTAAATCCAAGTTTCATCAATTCATTCGCGTTTGTTGTTGGTTCATAATTTATAAACGCGTTAATATATCGTTTATCTATATACGATAGTCTACCATATTCTTCTATTATACTATTTTGTATATCAAAATCAATTTTTTGTCTATAAAAAGTAACTATATTAAAATCTTTATTTTGATAATCTAAAACCTCATCAATATTTTTAGAATTAAATATCTCTTTTAATTTAAGTAAAAATATAACAACATCTGTTATTCTACCTGGTAACGCGAATTCATATGTCATTTTATTATGAAAATGTTCATCTGGTATATTTCTATCAAATAATCTAGTGAAAATTATTGGTTCTTCAAAAGTTTTATAGAAAAATGTGGTTATTCTAGCTTCTTTGAACATTCTTCCAAACATTTTAAATTCTTTTAAATGGTTTAAATATCTCAACCACGCGTCCATATCTTTGTTTTTTATAGACCAATGTAACATATCTAGAAATTCCATTATTATTCTTTCTTGTGATACGTCATCTTCTTCTGATATACCATTTAATCTATTGTCTCGTTCTATAGCGTGCTTTGTATCAACATCTATACCCATATTCATTCTCGCAGAAAATCTAAAAACCCGCATGATTCTAAGCCTGTCCTCATGAAATCTTTGAGTTGGATTACCAACCGCTCTTATTGTACTAGTTTGTATATCATGTAATCCTCCAACTAAATCAATAATTTTCTTTAATCTAATATCATAATATAACGCGTTACAAGTCAGGTCTCTTCTCATAACATCATCACGAATTGTTATATGATGACCATATTCAACTTTTGGATGCCTATCTTTATCCATTTTAAAAATTATTTATTTTTTAATCCATATAAATCCATACGCTGTTTTTCTTTTGCCATTAACAGCAGATGAAATATTTCCTTGTCTTACATTTAATTTTTTAGCTGCATCTGTAGATGAGTCCCATTCTCTTATGAGACTCATATCCTTATCAAACTGTAATATTTTTGTTTTATTCCAAGGAATACTTCCTTTTTTAGACTCTGATATTTTATTTTTTGTTTCCTCTGTATGTACTTTCCCTAAATTTCTTTTATGACCAATTAAACTAATTGAAATTCTTTTTTTAGTTTCATCTGAAACTTTTTTATTTAAGTGATATTCTCTTAGTATATTCTTTCCTTCTTCTGTTATTTTCTTTTTACCTCTCTGACTATTCGATTGTTTTTGTTTAATTTTCATAGATTTCTCAATACCATATATTTCTTCATATGTTTTATTTTTAAATTTTAATCTATTAATTTCTCTTAATTCTTTTCCTTTTTCTTCTCCAAAATATTCTTCTAATGTTTTACCCTTTCTACCATTTCTTTTACCACACTCACTTAATTTTTTTCTTGTTAATTTAGAAATTTTTGTTGAATATGCACCTTCTCCGCCTTTTGTCAAATTTGTTAGAGGTCCGTTTCCATATATAACACCAATTTTATTAATAACATCCATCTCAATATCAAATGACTTTTTTTCTATCAATTCTGTATGTATCTTTTTAATTATTGGTTTTATATTATTTGATAATATCTCTTTAATAATTTTATTTTTCTCATTAATTCTTTTAAGACTTCTATTATATAAATGACTCTTATATCTATTACTTTTTCCCTTACCAACATAGAATGGTTCAAATTCAAACTCATAATTATCATAAACAAACTTGCCTTTAACCAAAGGATTTAGATAAACATAAACATAATAATCATTCATAATTATTTATTTTTTTCATATACATCCTTACGATATGATGCTATTTCTATACCCTCTGGTGTTTCATCAGTATAAACACGAATAACCGCGAAATGGTGACCATGTAATCCAAGTCTATATCTATCATCCAATATTCTTATTATCGCGTTTGGTTGAGCGTTAGTAACTAAATCATAATCTTTTGGTTCTTTTCCTAAAATAAAATCACGAACCGCCCCTCCGACTACGAAAATGTCATACCCATTTTCAAAAAATATTTTTGAAATTTCCATAACATCATCGGGTAAATCCATCTCTTCTCTCAAGACTTCATTTATAAGAAAATATTTATAATCTTTAATCAACGGAATTATATTTCTTTTTATATATTATTTTTTTATATTACAAAAAATTTCGTAATTTTATAAATAATGAGAACTTATAAGGAAAAGTTAATAGAAAAAATTAAAAGAGAAACTCAGAGTAATAAACTTTTGTGGACTAAAAACATTACAAAAACCGCTAATATATTCACTTGTAGACAACAAATTACTGATAAAAAATTTCTTATATTAGAATTATATTCATATAATAATATAGATAATTCATATTTAGAAATAAAGATGAGTAAATATTTCAGCAACTGGCACAATAATGGGAAAAGATTAATTAGACTAGATTTACCGACATTCTTTGATATTTATAGTCTAATAGTATTAGTTGATTATAAACACTCCACTAAATGAAACCATTCTATGTTTTTTACACATTTGACAAAGATTCTTATTACATAAAAAAAAGAGAAATAGAATATGCACTTGAAAAGGAATTCGGATTAAAATTTAAAAAAGATATGTTTTTACATATTGATTTTGAGCACAAAACAACAAAAATAAGACTTTCATTTAAAAGAAAAGAAATGGATCATACAAAAATGACCCATATAAAAAAATTCTGTTTAGATAATCTGCCATTTCTAGTAGAATTTAAATTACATGATGATAAATTATATCTAAAGTTCAGTTATAATACTAGTAAAATGGTGGTATATTAATATTTTTTTATTTTTTATTAATTCCATTTCTATATTTAAGAGGAGAAAAAAAATCTAAATTATTTTTGAATAATCAATAGATTTATAATAACTAACTATTCTACTTTTATTATAAATAATTACATTTTAAGAGATATTATTCATATTAAATCTATCTAGGATATCACTTATAATTGGATTTCTCACAATATCTTCTTTATTAAATTCAATAAATCCTATATTATTAACACCTTGTAAATTTTCATAAGCATATTTTAATCCAGAATCATTAGGATTTTTGAATCTATCTATCTGATTTAAATCACCACTTATTAAAAACTTTGAATTATGTCCGATTCTAGTGAGTAATGTAAGAATTCCTTTCTTTGTAATGTTCTGACTTTCATCAGCTATGACTAGACAATTATCTAAATTCGTGCCACGAAGAAAAGATATACATATGGTTTCTAATACTTTATGTTCTATTAATTTTTTCCTTAAATCTTCACCTATAATTTTATCAAATATATAATAAATTGAAAACAAATACGGATTTAGCTTATCTTCTAAACTGCCTTTTAAATAACCTATGGATTCACCTTCTGTCTCCACAATGGGAGTAATTATATATATTTTGTCATAATTACCAGTTTTAAACAACTGCAATGATTTAATAACTGATAAATACGATTTTCCAACACCAGAATCACCAATACATAATGTAATTTCGTTATCATCAATAAGTCTCACGAAATCTTTTTGTCTCTTGTTTTTACATTTTAAGTCAATTTTACCTCTCAAAAATGACTGAACAAACTGTTTACTAGAAAAATTTTGTTCCATCACCTTACTAACTAGTTCTAAATTTTGTTTATTCATATAAAAAATTATTTTTTAAAATAGAAAAAACTCAAGCAAACAAAAACACTGTCATACTTGAGTTTTTAAAATTTTTAATCCGATTATCATACAAATGTATATAGTAATTATTTTTCACTTATATATAAAAAATTAAGAGATGAAAATACTAAGAAGGATAAAGAAATTGATATACCAAAATGGAAAAAGATGGCATTTTGATAATTGTAAAAATAAAAAAAATTAATTTTTTAATAACCAATCTGCACAAGATGTACTGGCCCAACTATTTGGTTTTGTCTCTACATTATAACCCAATCCCTTTAAGTATCCAACCGCCGCATCATGTACCATACTAGATTTCCATTTACCACTTGGATTTAAATCTAAATGTATAGTTACTATTTTATTTTCATTATTATTATTTATGGTTTCCTCAATATAGTCCGCGATAACACGACTGTATTCAACCTCATTCCATAATCTAGAAAATGTGTCTTTAATCTTCTTTGTATTCTCTCTCTTATATATTATATGGGCACCTTTTGTTGGTTTTAGTAACGCGACAACTGTTACAAAAGTCGTATGATATTTATTTGGTTGAGACGAATCTGTTCCAACAAATATTTTAACATTTGGGTTTGAATTTAGGTATTCTCTAATATAGAGACCCACATCGTTTAACTTGTCACCGCCAAAAAGCTTAAATAAATCACTCATAATATAGTAATGCTTTTTTGACCGCCAAAATTGTATATATTATATTCCATTATTGTATTTTGACAAACCTCGTTGAATAAAGGAATTAAATTGGTTTCTTATTATTTATTGACAAATAGATTTTTCTATCATCCTTTATAATACTCAACACTCTGACACTAATTTCATCACCTGGTTTTATATTGATATTATTTTTATTTAAATATGAACTTTGAATCAATCCATTTGTTTCTTCATCCAATTTTACTAACGCTCCGAATGGTTTTACCGCGATTACTTTTCCATCTAAGATTTTATCTTTTTTGATATTATCCCAAAGAGATTCTCTAAGAACGTGAGTTAGGATAACTTTTTGTTTTTTAGGTATAATTTCTTTTATATAAAAATCTATATACATACCTGGAGTTATATTTCCCCATTTTTCATCTGTTGTCCATTCCTCATTAATGTTATAACGATGAATCATACCAGTTAAACATTCATTAAATTCAACAAAAACTCCAAATGGTGTTGTACCAGTTACAAAACCATTGTAAACTTTCTTTGAATCTTTGTTAAATTCATCTCTTAATCTTTTCAATTCCATTGGAATTAAACTCTGTAAATATTTTCTTCTACTAACAACATAAATACCCTTATCTTGTTGAAGTGTTTCCAACATCACATTTATTTTCTTACCAACTAAATCTTCTTTTTGTTCGTCTGTCAATTTATTTATACCAGCGAGTGTCGTTGGCATAAACGCGTTGATTACAATATGATCCATTTCAATATCTAACATAAATCCTGCGGGTTTCAATTCTGTAACCTTCGCACCTAGGTGTTTATCTTCATAATAATAATCTTTTAGTTTATCAGATACTTGTAATTTTATAAGATCTGTAATAGATCCTTTAATAAAGAATGGGTCATCACTGATTTCAGTAACAACAACATTGATTTCATCATCAATTTTTAAATTTTGAATAATATTTAAATCTGATAATTTGTTTTCAATATAAAGAAAATCTTTATATCCAATATCAATCGCTATTTCTTTCCTAGACAAAGAAATAATTTTTCCAGGAATGATTTCACCTTCTCTAATTTCTCTAAATGCACTATCTCTTTTTACTATTTCTTCTAATAATCTCAAATAATCTTCATTCAAAGATGATACAGAATCATTTCCCTTTATTTTAAAAATTCGTCTCTCATCATTTCTAGGATCAAATGGATCATTAGGATCCACTGGACCAAGTGGTGCTTTTAATTTTTTTGTTTTCATTTTTTTTTAGTTTTAAAAGGTTAGTATAATTCCTATATTGAAATACTAATAAAAAGTTTAATGAATTACACATTAATTAAATATTAATATGTTTCAGGTTTCATAGACTCACCTAACGGTAACGCCTCCACCTGTTTTTGTTTAATGTCCGACTCAATCCCTGAACCAGACAATATTTTTAAACCTTGTTTTAAAATGTTTTTACTTGCGTTAAAATCTCTATCATGTTTTTCTCCACATGAAGGACAAGTCCATTCTCTAATATTTAATGTTAAATCTTGGTTTATCCAACCACAATTATAACACATTTTAGATGATGGAAAAAATCTATCAATTTTAACGAATTGTTTATCATTCCAATCACATTTATATTCTAACATAGAATAGAATGTTCCTAAACTAACATCAGACATTGATTGTGCTAACTTATGGTTTTTCATGATATTCTTCACAGCTAAATCTTCAACACAGATAATGTCGTGGTTTTTGACAATTTCAGTTGAAACTTTATGTAAATAATCTTTTCTAACATTAGTTATTTTTTCGTGTATCTTTGTAAGGTTTTTTCTTTGTTTATTTCTTGACGAACTACCTTTTGTTTTTTTAGATAATTGTCTTTGATTATATTTTAATTTCTTTAAATTATTCTTTAATGTTTTAATATTTTCATATGTAGTTCCATCACTTAATATTGCTAAATCTTTAATACCAGTATCTATACCAACTTCACTACCAGTTTTATTAAAAGGTTTATGATTTACTTCACAAGTAAT
>Ga0268276_1000305_pt1 | contig 59400 bp, 40 predicted proteins | sample saktaG_4_FD_190145 | JGI IMG/M metagenome (GOLD analysis project Ga0268276, IMG submission 190145) | Saline water microbial communities from Sakinaw Lake, British Columbia, Canada - sak_2010_1_5_45m | ecosystem: Environmental > Aquatic > Non-marine Saline and Alkaline > Saline ... | reverse complement strand
ACGATCTGTGTCACTGGAAGTTGCCGATCGATGTTGTGGGCTCAGGCCAGTTAACCAGCCCCCAAATCCACGCGTACACGGTCATGAACATCTGTCTGGCGCAGTTGGATTTGTACCGCGTGCAACCGGATGAGGCGCTCCTGACCCAAAGCCATCTTGTCCTTGACCATCTGACTAGGCATGACGGCTTAGTGATCTCCGGAACGTGCAGTCTGAAAGAGCAGTTCAACAATAACCAGGAAACGCAGGGCGGTGTGGGAGAAAGCTGTGCCACGGCTTATCTTATCCGCATGACGCACTACCTGTTGCAATTGGAAGGCAAGGCGTTCAATGGCGACATCATGGAGCGCGCAATCTACAACGCGCTCTTCGCGGCCCAATCGCCAGACGGACGCAGCTTGCGCTACTTCACAGCTATTGACGGCCCGCGCAAGTACTGGGACAAGGACTCCTACTGCTGTCCCGGCAACTGGCGGCGGATCATAGCGGAACTGCCGGAAATGATATATTATCGCTCCGCAGACGGCGGAGTGATGGTCAACCTCTACACGCCCTCAACGACGGACGTGCCCGTTGCCAGCAACCTCACCGTGCGTCTGCGCCAGGAGACGGACTATCCGAACTCAGGCAAGGTGGTTATCAAGGTTGATCCGTCGCGCTCAGCGGAATTTCCGGTGAAGCTGCGCATTCCACGCTGGTGCGAGTCAGCGGCTATTTCCGTCAATGGCCAACCGGTCGGCGGTCCGGTGAAGCCTCGAGAATGGAGTTCGCTCCAACGTTTGTGGAAGACCGGCGATGTTGTGTCGCTGGAGATGCCGATGAAGACCCGGTTGGTACGCGGACGCAAGTTGCAGGCGGGCAAGGTGGCCGTGATGCGCGGGCCGCTGGTCTTCTGCTTCAACCCCGCACGGCAAGCCGCCCGGCAGCCCGTCGCGGAACTAAAGGTCGATTGGACCACACTCGCCGGGCCCGTGCCGGACCCAACCGTCCGGCCCGACGGCCTGGCTCTGGAAGTTCGCGCCTGGGGCTCCGCCAGCGACCCGAAGAAGCCGGCCGACCTGAAGCTCGTGCTCAGCGAATTTGTCGATCCTGCTGGAGAACAGACGTATTGGCCAGCCGCCGATCCGAAGACGGGTGTTGAAGACGAACTGTGCGAGGTGGTCCCAGTCAAATAGGGAGAAGTGGAGATGATGACCAGCAAAGAACGAATGGCCAGGATACTGAAACACGAGCCCGTGGACCGTATTGGATTGTTCGAGGTCTATTGGCGGGAGACGGCGGAGAAGTGGAGCGCCGAGGGGCATTTCGAGAAGCCGGAGATGATCAGCGATCATTTCGGACTGGATGTGCGGCGCACAGGTGGCGAGATCACGCCGGCCAACTACCGCCTCATCAACCTGATCGGCAATGTGGACGCTAAGGATGAGCTGGTCGAGGAGACGGAAACGACCAAGCTCGTGCGGGACGGCAACGGCGCGCTGCTGCGGTGGATCAAGAACAGCGCCGGCGGACCGGAGCATGTGGGGTTTCGGGTTGAGGACCGGCAGGGATGGGAGGAGCATATCCTGCCGCACCTGCTCGACGAGACGACCTATGAGTGGCGCATCAACTTCGATGTGTACCGCGCCCTGCGGGAGAAATGCACGCGCGATGAGCTTTTCATGACATGCGGTGTGCTCGGCGCGTTTGACTTGATGTCGCCCATGTGCGGGCACGAGAACCTGCTGATCGGCATGGCCGCGGATCCCGACTGGGTACGCCGCATGGCCGACCTTTACGCGACCCTCATGGTCCGGCTCCTGGAGGTCCTCTTCCAACGCGAGGGGCTGCCGGACGGTCTGTGGGTCTGGGATGATCTCGGGTACAAGCACACACCGTTTATGTCCACGGCCATGTACCGGGAGATCCTATTTCCCGCGCACAAAAAGCTCTTCGACTTCGCGCACCGGCACAAGCTGCCCGTGGTCCTGCACTGCGACGGGTTCGTCGAACCCCTGCTCCCTTCGCTGATCGAGGCGGGGATCAATTGCCTGCAGCCGATCGAAATCAAGGCCGGCATGGACCTGCTCCGCATCAAGAAGAACTACGGCGGGAAGATTGCCCTGATCGGCGGCATGGACGAGCGGGTGCTGGAGAGCAACGATCTCGCGGCCGTGCGGCGCGAACTGGAGAGCAAGGTTCCGGCCGCCATGGCCGGTAGTGGATACGTGCTGCAGGTGGATCACAGCGTGTCGAGCCTGGTGGAATATGAGACTTACCGGTTCTTTGTGGAACAAGGCTTGAAACTGGGAACATATAGGAAGGGTCATGACATCGCATGAACGAGTATTGAAGGAGATGAATATGTCCGAGAGCCATGATGGAGCGAGGAAGCAGGTGGAGTAAGTGTGCCGTTTTAAGATAGGGTTTAAGAAGTGAACAGTGAACGGTATACAGTGAAAGGTGGGTATGCATTATGAAACACACACAGGGCGGCAAACACGGAGTGGCACGAATGGCGGGCGTGGTTCTCGCGGGACTGATGGTGGTCGCGGTCAACAGCGCCACAGGTGCCGAGAAAGGGGCGGGGGCGGAGTCGCCCAAGAAAGATGAGATGAAAATGAAGAATCAATGGGTGCAAGAACATCTGACGGATGCGAAGGCGAAGCCGCCGTTCTCGTTCGTCTATGACGGGAAGGCGTCGGAAGCGCTGCTGAGCGAGTGGGCGAAGAAGGTCGATACGAAGAAACTCGACGCCACCCGCACGCAGCACACCCTGACGTGGACGGATCCCAAAACGGGGCTGGAGATCCGCTGTGTGGCGACGGATTACTCTGACTTACCTGCCGTGGAGTGGCTGCTCCACTTTACGAACACGGGGAACACCGATTCGCCGATCATCGAGAAGATTCAGGCGTTGGACTGCAACCTTCCTAGAGACGGCAAGGGTTTTGTGTTGCACCGAGCTTTGGGCGAGGCAAATTCCGAGCGCAGTTTCGCGCCGGTGGATGAGCCACTGCCACCCGGTGACTTGCGCGAGCGTGTTTACGCTCCGAATGGCGGCCGCTCGTCCGACGGGAACATGCCGTATTTCAACGTCGACCGGCATGGCGGCGGGATGGTGCTGGCCATTGGCTGGTCGGGTCAGTGGGAGGCCGGATTTCAGTCGCTTGCCGATGGCAGTCTCCGGGTCCGCGCCGGCCAGCAACTGACGCACTTCACGCTGCATGCCGGCGAGACGGTACGTTCCCCGCGCATCGTGCTCGCATTTTGGCAAGGCCCGGACGACCTGCGCGGGAACAACATCTTCCGCCAGCTCGTACTGAAGCACTACCTGCCGCAGAAGGACGGTCTGCCGGTCTTTCCGCCGATCTGTGCCAGCACCGGTGAAGTCGCTCCGGACGGGACCTACGAGAAGCCGCACCTTGACGCGGTCGCACGCTTTAAGGAGCGCGGCGTCGAGGTGTTCTGGTCCGACATGGATCCGCAACAGTGGTATCCGGGCGGATTCCCGAACGGAACGGGCACCTGGGAGGTGGACAAGTCCAAGTACCCCAACGGCCTTAAGCCGCTGGGCGATGCCATCCGGGCGGCGGGATTGGGGTATCTGCTCTGGTTCGAGCCGGAGCGGGTGGCCCCCGGCACGAAGATTGCCCGGGAGCACCCGGAATGGGTTCACGGCGGAAGCGGCGGCGGGCTTTTCCGCTTCGACGACGCGGCGGCGCTGAAATGGATGACCGAATTGATCGACTCACACGTCACCACAGCGCAGCTCACGTGGGTCCGGTGGGATTTCAACATCGAGCCGCTCGGGTACTGGCGGCGGAACGATGCGCCGGACCGGCAAGGAATCACGGAAATCCGCCACATGGAGGGGCTCTACGGCATGTGGGCGGAACTCCAGCGGCGTCATCCGGGGCTGATCATCGACAACTGCTCCAGCGGCGGCCGGCGCCTGGATATCGAGGCCAGCCGATATGGTCTCCCCCTCTGGCACAGCGACCTGCAGTGTACCGGAAGCCACCCCGAGGCGGATCAGTTGCAGAATGGCGGGCTCTACCGGTGGGTGCCCATGCATGGCTGCGGGAACTTCGGGGTGGAACCGTCCTACGCCTTCCGCAGCGCCATGACGGCGGGGAACATCATCTGCGCCGACAACACGGAAGAGGAGATGAAGAGAAACGTCGCGATCTACCGGAAACTGCGGCCTTACATGCTGGGCGACTTCTACCCGCTATTCCCGCACAGCAACGCCCAGAATGCGTGGTACGGGTATCAGTTCAACCGCCCGGAGCAGACGGACGGTTTTGCGTTGGTCTTCCGTCGCGGGCAGGCCGCCGAGGAGACGACGGTCAAGCTGCGAGGCCTGGATCCGGAGCGCGTCTACGCGCTAACCGAGGTGGACAGACCTGGCGTGACGAATCTGTCGGGACGTGCGCTGATGGAAACCGGCTTGCCTGTCAAGGTGCCCCCCAATGGATCGGCCATTATCCTCTACAACCACCTGTCGGCGGTGGTCGTGGCGGACACGCGTGTGGGCGAGGCGCCTCTGCCGGTACGCTTCGACGGCACGCGGTCTTCCTGCGTTACGGGTAAGATCGTGGCCTACGAATGGACTTTCGGGGATGGGGCGACCGCCCGGGATGCCGTTGCGATGCACACCTACGAAAAGGAGGGGAACTACACGGCCAGTCTGACGGTGAAGAACGAGCAGGGGCAGACCATCATGGATCGCCTCGTTATCGTGGTGACGCCGGCGGATGTGCAGGCGGTGATGAAGGAGTGAAAGGCGGAGAAGAAGTGAACAGTGAACAGTGAACAGTGGACGGTGAACAGTGGACAGTGAAGAGAAACGCACAGCGAGCGGTATGAACAGCATGTCACGAATTGCGGGCTTGGTTCTCGCGGGACGGATGTCGGTCGCGGCCTACGGGGGCAACGGAGCCGAGAAAGCGGCGGCGGCGGAGTCGCCCAAGAACGAGGAGATGAAGATGAAAAATCAATGGGTGCAAGAACATCTGACGGATGCGAAGGCGAAACCGCCGTTCTCGTTTGTCTATGACGGGAAGGCGTCGGAGGCGCTGCTGGCGGAATGGCCAAAGAAGGTCGAGAGTAAGAAGCTCGACAAGCAGCGCTCGGAAGCGCCAAAGATACACAGACGAACAACATGACCGCAGGCGGGTTTGTCGGCAATCCGGACAAGCCGGTCAGCGGCCTGGATTTCCGGCTGGCCACCAATTCGCCCGCGATCAACGCCGGCCTGGTGATTCCCGGCGTCACGGACGGATCCGTCGGCGTTCCCGATGTGGGCGCGTACGAGTTTGGCGGCGTGGCGTGGACGGCGGGTGCTGGCACCGAGCCAATCGCGCCGGCCGCGCCGACCGACTTCAGCGCGACAGCGACAAGCGGACACGGCCTCAGTCTGGGGTGGAGCGACAACGCCTTCAACGAGACGGCCTACACAATCGAGCGTTCGTCGGACGAGAAGAACTGGATCCCGGTGGCAACCCTGGCGGCCGATGCGTTCTCGTATCTGGATGCCGGGTTCCACTTGAAGGCGAGGACGGCGTATCAATACCGCCTAGCGGCCACCAATGCCTTCGGCCGTTCCTCCTACGCGAGCGCAAGTGTTACGACTCCGGTGGCCGTCAAGGCGCCAGTCATCACGAGCCCGTTGGCCGCGAGCGGCTGGGCGAGCGGCGCATTCACTTATGCGATTTGCGCCTCAAACGATCCGGAGGGGGTGACTGCCACAGGGCTGCCGAAGGGGCTTTCCTTGAATCCCATCACCGGCGTCATTGCCGGCATCCCAGCCGCGCCGGGTGTCGCAAATGTCAAGATCACGGCGACGAATGCGAAGGGCTCCGACATGCAGACGCTGGTGTTGACCCTTTTGCCGCCGGGTCCCGCTTCACCCGCGGGCGGAAGCGTGACGAACTATACCGACGCGGGCGGCACGAACTGGACCGCGCATATCTTCAGGACGGCGGGTACGAACAGCTTCACCATCAAGAGCGGCGGCGTGGTGGAGTACCTGGTGGTTGGCGGCGGTGGTGGTGGTGGTGGCGGCGCCTCTGCGGGCGGCGGTGGTGGCGGCAATGTGGTGAGGGGCGAACTGCTGCTCCCCAACGCCGGCACATACACCGTGGTGGTGGCCTGCGGCGGTGCGGCGGCAAGCGGCCGTGCGCCGGCTCAGTCCGGCGGGGCTAGTGCGTTTGGAAACATCAGCGCCACCGGCGGAGGGGCGGGCACTGGGAATGGCGGCGGATCCGCGGGATCCGTCAACAGCGTAACGACGGTTCATGCCGGCGGCATCCGGTTCACGGGCCAGGGCAATATGGAATCGCGTCGAGCGGGCGGCGGCGGTGCCGGCAGCGGGCAGGACGGTCGGGATGGCGCGCCATTCACGGGCGGCAACGGCGGTGACGGCATGGAATCGTCCATCGCCGGCGTGACCACCGCCTACGGTGGCGGTGGCGGCGGCGGCGCGGAGTATCACCAGCAGAAAGGTGTGGTCGCAGGTGCCGGTGGCAAGGGCGGCGGCGGACAGGGCGAAGGGAATCAGGCCGCATACAAGGATACTTTCGGCTGGACCCCGGCGACCCCCGGCGAGGACGGCCTGGGCGGTGGCGGCGGCGGCGCTGGCGGAACCTGGGGCGTGGCCGAATCCTACGCCGGCGGCAAAGGGGGGGCGGGGATCGCGATTGTGCGGTATGTGAGAAGGAAGTGAAAGAGGGTTCAGGTTTCAGTCTGGGAACGAGTAAGCGGGTGGAGTAAGTGTGCCTTTTAAGCATGGGTGTATGTGTGGGAGTAAGTAACGTCATCCGCGTGGCCAGCGGAACACTTACCCGCACTCTTGCTCGCCACCCTTACACGGTTACACTTACGCCACCCGCTTACACGATGTCCGATGAAGGAGCAAAGTAGATGCAAATGAAAAGAAAGACCATGACCACAAACCCCACCACATCTTCACAAACCATCGCGCTCGACGGGCCGGACGCGCCGGTGTCCGCACCGGCTCCTGCCAAGGAGGTCTTCACGGCGCAGGGCGACCGCCATCCGCCGGTGAACCTGGTCTATCCCGCAGCGGCATTCATGCATGCGGGCAAGGGCGGGCGCCTGATCGATGTCACCCAGCCGCCGTTCAACGCGAAGGGCGATGGAAAGACGGACAACACCCAGGCGCTCATCGCCGCGCGCGATTTCATCATGAAGAACCACGAGCCGGCGTACTGCGGCCGCCACCTGCTGAAGGGCAACTACATCCTCTATCTTCCCAATGGAACGTATCTGGTAAGCGACTGCGTGAACCATAACCTGCCGGTCATGGTGGGCGACGGCGTGTGGGCCAATTACCAACAGCATCCGCTGATGACGGACCCGGAGGCGCGCAACCCGAAGCTGTTTCCAGTCGGTTGGTCCACGGAGCAGAACGACAGCATCATCATCCTGGGGCAGAGCAGGGACAAGACCATTCTCCGCCTGAAAGATAATTGTCCCGGCTTTGGCGCGGGCGCGGCCAAGCCGGTGCTGGCGTTCTTCCGCTTGAAATGCGGCTCCTGTGTCAACCAGAACAACGTGGTCGAGAACCTGACGGTAGACACGGGACGAGGTAATCCGGGGGCCATCGGCATACGCTGGAACTCCGCGAACACCGGGGCCATCCGCAACCTGACGGTCCGGTCGGGCGACGGAGCGGGCGTCGCGGGGTTGATGCTCGACGTGATGGCGGCGGAAGGGCTGGTGGAAGACGTTTCGATCCACGGGTTCGACGAAGGACTGTCTCTCAGCGCGGGCCAGTGTTCCATTCTGACGCTGGAACATGCCTTCTTCGGGAATCAGAAGCGCACCGGCATGCTCGTGGCAGACTTCTCACGCTTCGCGGCGAGGGATGTCATCGTGAATGGTGCGCCGACAGCCCTGCGCGTCGAATCCTCCGGTCACGGCGTCATTCTGGACAGTTCCTTCCAGTGCACGAACGGCGCGGCAGCGGCCATTGATCTGGGCGACGGGCATCTCTTCGTCCGCAATGTTCAGACCGCGGGATATGAGATCGCCTTGGCGCGTGACGGCAAAAGCGTGCTGACGTCCCCCAGGGTGGAGGAATATGTCTCGGGCCCCACGCTTTCCACGGAACCCGGCACCCCGGCAGGGAGCCTGCGGCTGCCCATCGAGGACTCGCCTAAGATCCTGCATGAGGCGAACCCCGCCAACTGGGCGAATGTGGATGACTTTGGCGCCTTGGGCGACGGCGTCGCCGACGACACGCCGGCGATTCAGAAGGCGATGAATTCCGGCAAGCCTGCGATTCTGTTCACAAAGGATGTCTATCTGGTCAACGGACCGGTGACGATACCGAAAACCGTGCGGCAAGTGTCGTTTCTCTACGGGTGCGCGATCCGGACGCAATTCTGCGAGGAGGCCATGTTTCGGGTCGAGGAACCATCCTCCGAGCCGCTCCTGCTGCAGCAAAACGCGTACAATTTCGGGGGCGTGTTCCTGGATCATGCGGCGGACCGGACGGTGGTGCTGGAGGATATGATGGCGTTCTTTCCCCATGGTGGACGCAGCGCCATGATGATGGATCTCTTCCTGAATCCCGTCAAACCGGCGCAGTACGACGACAAGACGAACTGCTGGCGGCTTTATCGCAATGCGACGCCGGCGGGTAAGCCCAAGAAGCTCTTCGTCAACAACGCGTTGGGATTTGCGCCCGGCGGACCGGACAACCGGTTCGCGGTCGAGAACGTAACGGTCTGGTGCCGGCAGGTGAACACCGAGCACTTCCATGGCAACAATTTCGCGTTCCGCCGCTCGACGGCCTGGATACTGGGCTTCAAGACCGAAGGAGGCGAAGACTGCCACAGCTTCAGCGCGCTGGACGGTACGCGTCTGGAAGTTCTGGGTGGATTATTCTTTCAGATTAATCCCCAGACCGTGTCGTACATTCTCGCCAGGGACTCCGCGGTGAGCGTCGTCATGAATGTGGCATGCCAAACCTCGCGGGCACCGATTCTCGAGGATGTGAAAAATGGCAAGGCGAGCGTGATCAGCTTGGAGGCCTGTTCACCGTTGAACATCTCCAGAACCAGAAGAGACCTCAGCGATGTGTCAGCAACAAACTGGCATAACGAGCCCACGCCAAAAGAAGTGCCGGTCATTCCCCTGCTCGTCAATTATAGCGCACAGAATCCGTAGCGCCTGGCTGGACCGCGCCACGGTGGCGGAGTTGGTCGGCCGCATGTGAGGGGGAAGTGAAAGAGGGTTCGGGGTTCAGGGTTCAGGGTTCGGGGTTCAGGTCGTTGTCGCAATCGTTGTCGCAATCTTTGTCGACAATGATTATGATAACGATTGGGACAAAGATGTGAGACCGGTTGGCGATTACGGCGACGATTACGGTTAACGCGGAGAGGCTCTCATATCGTCCACCGTAATCGTCAACCGAAACGGAGAATATGGAGATGCAAACAAAACAGTTCATGATCGCAACTATCCTGGCGCTGGGCCTGGGTTTCTCTGCGGCGGCGGCACCTGCCACGTCGGCCGAGAAGGCGGCGCCTGCGGAGTCGCCAAAGAACGAGGAGATGAAGATGATGGATCAATGGGTGCAAGAACATCTGACGGATGCCAAGGCGAAGTGGCCGTTCTCGTTTGTCTATGACGGGCAGGCTTCGGAGGGACTGCTGGCGGAGTGGACGAAGAAAGTCGAAAGTAAGCCGCTCGACAACCAGCGCACGGAGCATGTGCTGACGTGGACAGATCCGAAGACCGGGCTGGGGGTGCGTTGCGTCGCCATCGTCTATCAGGACTACCCGGCGGTAGAGTGGACCGTCCATTTCACGAACACGGGCGACAAGGATAGCCCGGTTCTGGAGCAGGTGATGGGGTTGGATGCGGCCGTCGCACCGGCGACCGTCGGTCAGGTCATGCTTCATCGACTGAACGGAGCGCCGTCCGGGGTTGATGACTGGATGCCTTTCGATCAGCCTTTGGCAGAGGGGAAGCGCATCGATTTCGCGGCGACGAATGGTCGGTCGTCCAATGTGTCGCCCTGGTTCAACGTCGATTGGGGCAACGGCGGGACCATCACGGCCATTGGTTGGTCTGGGCAGTGGTGTGCGTCGGTGGAGTTAAAGGACGGCCAGATCCGTACGTGCGCCGGCATGCAGAACCTACGCACCGTGCTGCACCCGGGCGAAAGTGTTCGCAGCGCACGCATCCTGCAGCTCCACTGGCAGGGTGGAGATCCGTTCCATGGCTACAACCTGTTTCGTCAGGCGATGCTGGCGCACATCATGCCGCGCATCGGCGGGCAGCTTGTCGTGCCGCCGATTGTTCACCTCAGCACCTCCTTCTACGAACTGAACGATTCCAACGAAAAGAATGTGCTGTCGCATTTGGAGTCTATCAAGGGGTTGGGGTTCGAGATGTTCTGGCTGGATGCCTACTGGACCGGTCCGAACGGGTTTCCCAACAGCATGGGTAACTACGGATTTCCCATTGAGCGCGTGGAGCCGAAGGACCGCTTCCCGAACGGTCTGAAGGTGATCGGCGACGCGGTCGAGGCTGAAGGGCTTGGCTTTGTGCTCTGGTTCGAACCGGAACGTGTGGCGCCCGGCACCTTCATCGCCAAGGAGCACCCGGAATGGGTGATCAACAGCCTGTTCAACTTGGGAATTCCCGAGGCCCGCCGTTTCATGACCGACTATCTCAATGCGGCGATCAAAGCCTATAAGGTGAGCTGCCTGCGCATCGACTACAACATCGATCCGCTGGGTTCCTGGCAGGCCATGGATGCCAAGCATCCGAGCCGGACCGGCATGACCGAGATGCGCTATGTCGAAGGGCTCTACCAGATGTGGGACGACATTCTACGGGCCAACCCGAAGCTGTTCATCGACAACTGCGCCAGCGGTGGCCGTCGGATTGATCTGGAAACGATGTCGCGCTCTCTCCCGCTCTGGCGGAGTGACAATACCTGCGACATGCTGGACCATCAGGCAAAGACTGTCGCGCTGGCTGCGGTCAAGAACCAGTTGATGAGCGGCGGCCTGAATCGGTATGTACCCTTCAGCACGGTGGGCCAGATGGGGGCCACGCCGTATTTGTTCCGCAGCGGCTTCAATGCCGGCATCGCCTTTGGCGAGGATGTGCGGCCCCAGGACTATCCGCGGGATCTCCTGAAGCAGGGGATCGCCGAAGGCAAGCGTATTCGCAAGTACTTCTTCGGCAACTTCTATCCCCTGATCGAGTCCGGATACGATGCGAGCGGCTGGTGCGTGCTGCAATATCATCGGCCGGCGCAGGGCGACGGCATGGTCATGGCGTTTCGCCGTGAGCAGGCGCCCGACAACACTCGCGTCTGCGAACTGCGCGAAATCGACCCCGCGGCGAGCTACCGCGTGACGCTCTACCGCGCGTACGAGGCCGAATCGCCGCTGGTGATGAAAGGTGCCGACCTGCAGAAGTTCAAGGTCGTGATCGACGACCGCCCGGGTTCCGTGATCGTGGAGTACTGCTGCCTGTGAGCAGCGGCGCCGGGAGTGGCGTGTTGGCGCCCAATCCGAACCGGACGTTCCGGTTGGGCCAGGGCTACCGCGAGAAGCGCTTCTTTCGCGGGCTGCTGAGCGACGTGCGGATCTACCGCACGGCGCTGGCGCCGGCGGAGGTGCAGGCGGTGATGAAGGAGTGAAAGGCGGGAAAGAAGTGAATAAGAATGAGGAAAGGACAAAACCAATGACGCGACAGCAGATACAGGCAGCGATGCCTAGCGGAACGCGCGCCCAAGAACTCTTTGCCAACCGCAAGTTCGGCCTTTTCATCCACTGGGGTTTGTACTCGATCCTCGGGCGTGGCGAGTGGGTGCTGCACAACGAGCAGCTTCCAGCCGCCGAGTACGAGGCGCTGCGCGAGCAGTTCCGGGGCGAACGATTCGATGCCGACGCCATCGCGCGGCTGGCCGCCGAGTGCGGGATGAAGTATGTGGTCATGACCGCGAAGCACCACGATGGCTTTTGCCTGTTCGACAGCGCGCTGACCGACTACACCTCCGTGAAAAGCGCCGGGGGGCGCGATTTCATCGGCGAACTCGCCGCGGCGTGCCGCCGGCACGGCATCGGTTTTCACCCCTACTATTCGCTGTGGGACTGGCATCACCCCGACTTCGTGCCCTACGACCGGGAACCTCATCGACCCTATCTGCATCAGCGCTGGCAGGGCTACCTCGACTATTATCAAGGCCAGGTCCGCGAGCTCTGCACGAAGTACGGCCCGCTCACCGGCATGTGGTTCGACACCGGCGGGGGGCACACCCTGAATTACGATTTCGAACGGACGGTCAGCATCATCCACGACCTGCACCCCGATGCAGCGATCATGTGCGCCGACTACTGGGTGGGCGAGAAGTCCGGTGTGCCGACGCCGAGCGGTCGCCCCACACTGGCCGGCGTCCCGCACTTCAACACACAGGATCCGGGCATCTTCGAGATCTGCGAGACCGTCAATGACCACTGGGGCTATGTGCCGGGCGACACGAACTTCAAGTCGGCCGTCTACCTGCGGCAGTATTTCCTGGAGACAGTCGGGCATGGCGGCAACTTTCTGCTGAATGTCGGGCCAAAACCGGATGGCTCGCTTGATGACCTGTCCGTCGCCACGCTGCGCGGGCTGGGCTGTTTCGTTCGTCGGCACGAGCGCGCGTTTTTCGGCGCCCGCGCCGAGTTGCACCCGCGCGTCAACCCGCTGGGCGTGACGCTGAAACGCGAAGACCACGCCTACTTCTTTCTCACCGAACAGACGCGCCTGCTGGATGAACTCTCCGCTGAGGGTGATCCACTGGCGTCCACCACTGGAGAAGTCGCCGTCACATTTGCCGGGGTCAAGGCCCCGGTCGAAGCGGTGAGCACGTTCGACGGCGTCACTCTGAAGTTCGAACAGACGGGCACGGACCTGCGGGTGATCCTGACGCCCGCCGCCCTCTCCTGGCCGCAGACGATACTCGATGTGCGGACGCGCGGGACGGCCGTTGTGGATGGCATCATCCGGGCTGAGGCTGGCGGGCGGTATGCGCTCACGCCCGAATGGGCGGCACTTTACAGCCCGAAGCCGGGATGCCCGCGCTTCTACCCCGCCGCCGAAGGGCCCGGGCAGATCGGTGCTTGGACTCAGGCGGAGGCCCACGCCGAGTGGCTGCTCGAAGTCACGGAAAGCGGGCACTACGAGATAGTCATCAACCAGGCCTGTCCCGCCGACGTGGCCGGCAGCCCGTACATGCTCGAAATCAAACGGCCAGGCGATAACGCCTCCCGCTGCGGCGCACTGCATTTAACCGACGCCCCTGCGGTGCGCACCGCCATGGCGAACAAGGGCATTGTCCGGATCCCGGGCGTGGTTCATGCCACGGCAGGGTGGGACGACTACCGGAGCGTCTCGCTGGGGGCGGCAGAACTGCCCGCCGGCCTGGTCTCGGTTGTGTTGCGTCCTCGTGGCGCTCTCATCGCCGGCACGCTGATGGACATCCGGGGTATTGAAATGAGTCGGGATGGACTGCGCGGTACCGTCAAAAGTTCTATCTATGAAGGAGTGAAAACAGGGATCGGATGACGATGACGGCGACGATTACGGATGACGAGGAGAGAGACTCTTAATCGCACACGCAACAAGGAGAAACCTACTATGTCAGCTCAGAACGCTATTCAGGAACACGTGTCCAAAAAGATGACCATCTCTTTCTGGCTGTGGAACTACTTCTACGGCATCAAGAAAGGGGAATTCTTCCATGACCTTGAGCAATGCTTTGTGGAGCTCAAGGAACGCGGCTTCAATACCGTCCGCGTCGACTCGGGGGCGGGGCTCTGCCACACGGCCGACGGCGAGCCCCGGGGCCAAATCCGCCTCCATGAGCCCTTCCCAGGCTACAGCTCCCTGCGCCAGATGGACATGCGGACCGACATGGCCACGAAAGGCGGATGCCCGTGCAATGTGCTGGATAAAGTTGTAGAGCTTTTCGAACTGGCCAGGAAATACGATGTGCGCGTCATCCTGTCGAGCTGGTTCTATCTGCATACGTTCTGGTTCGTGGAGGACGACCTGGTGGAGGAGTTCTTCGCGTTGCCGCCGGAAGAGCGCTTCATGCGGTTTGCCGTGGATACCGACCGCATTCTGTCTGTGCTCAAGGCGAAAGGACTGCAGGGGCAGATCGCATTCGTCGAAATCTTCAACGAGTTCGACAGCCTGCCCTATTATTGGAAACTGGACAAGCTCTGGACGACCGAGAGCGAAAAGCTTCAGGGGATGCATGATTTCCGCCGCTGGCACGAGGAGGCACTGGACATGCTCAAGGCGCGCCATCCCGACCTGCTCTTCGCCATCGACACCTGCCATTCAGGCGTCAACCGCGAGATTCTGCCTCGGAACGCGCATGTGTGGAACCACCACATGTATTACAGTTGGGCCGCGTATTGGAAGGTGTTCGAGACTCCCGTCTATGAAAGCGGATTTGATTTCGCCAATGCAGGAAAACATCTTGCGCTGGGAAGGTTTCTCAGATCTCCGCTGATTCCGATCGAGGCGGTTCGCTCATGCAGGAAATACCTCCAGTACGTGGAGCATAGCTGGCCGATCCGGGTCTGGCTCTACAACAACCTGGATGAGCGGAATTTGCCCGCTCTGGAGCTTCTTCTGGACGAACACCTCACCAGCCAGATCGCCGAATACAAGAAGGCTATTGACGACAGCATCCGAATGGCTCTGGAAACGCGCAAGGCGCTCTTCCCGGACATCCTCCTGGTGGTCGGGGAGGGCGCAACCTACTGCGGACATCCGAAGATGCGCTGGGAAGAGAAGTCGGACGCCTACTGGGCACTCGTTGACTATGCCACGCGCCGCCTGAAGGATGAAGGCTACTGGGGATGCGTGGCCCGGACGAACTCCGGACCGGAAGATCCTTCCTGGATCGAATTCCCGGAACGCCTTCGGCACGCCACGGCTGCATTCTTGGGAAATCCGGGAGTATAAACATGAAGCACGTTCAGAAAAGGCGCTTCCGGGTTTATGGGGGGATTTTCTATTGATGAATGCGAGGTCATGTCCGAGAGCCATGAGGGAGCGAGTAAGCAGGTGGAGTAAGTGTGCTGTTTAAGATAGGGTTTAAGTGTAGGTGTAAGTGTGTGGGATGACCTACACTTAATCGCATCCTTACTCGCCTTCTTAAACGGTTTCACTTACACCACCCGCTTCATCGAGGGCCGACGACAGGGTCGCGATGCGAGTCAATGAGAAATCCCGCCACAAACCCGGAAGCTCCAGAGAAATTCATCGCAAAGAACACAAAGAAAGAAAAAGTGGCCGAAAAAGAACACAATGAGGAGGATGAGAATGGAAGATATTTTGAAGGTGTGCGATCAGGTCAGGGAGATTGCGTATGCGATCCATGTTTAACATGAAGAAGTCAGTCGTTACCTTTGGCGAGTTGCTTTTGCGGCTGGACACGCGCGGGTACGAGCGGTTCGTCCAGTCAGAGGGGTTTGGCGCGCGTTACACCGGCGGCGATGCCAATGTGGCGGCGGAATTGGCGCAGTGGGGCGTGAAGACGTTCGCCGTGTCCAAGGTCCCCGATCACGAGATCGGCCAGGCCTGCGTGAATTACCTGCAGCGGTTCAACATCAATACCGACTGGGTTCTGCGTGGCCCCGGTCGGCTCGGCATTCTCTACGTCGAAACCGGCGCGTCGCAGCGGCCGTCCAAGGTGGTCTACGACCGCGATCACACCTGCTTCCGCGGCATCCGGCGCGGGGAACTGGACTGGGATGCCATCCTGCGCGGCAAGGACTGGTTCCACTTTACGGGCACGGCACCGGCGCTGGGCCCGAAGGTTCTGGCCGCGCTCAAGGACGGTCTGCGGGCGGCCAAGCGGAAGAAGGTCACGGTGAGCTTCGATTGCAACTACCGCAACACGTTGTGGAAGCGCGAGGAAGCCGCGCGGGTCCTGAAGGGGCTCATGGAATACGTGGACGTCTTTGTCGGCACGCACCACGACGCTCGGGCCATGTTCGGCATCGACGCACAGCCTGCGGAAAGCGCCGCGTTGCTGCGCCGCCGGTTCGGGTTCCGAGCGGTCGCCTACACCCTGCGCGAAGGGGCGAGCGCCTCCGCGAATCGTTTCGGCGGCCTGCTCTGCGAGGCGAAGGGCTGCGATACCAGCCGCATGTACGATATGCAGATGGTGGATCGCATCGGCGGCGGAGATGCCTTTGCCGGCGGGCTCATCTATGGTATGCTCCTGCGACGGTCGCGCCGGAAAATGATCGAGTTTGCCGCTGCGGCGGGCTGTCTGAAACACGCCATCCCCGGCGATTTCAACCTGGTGAGCATCGATGAAGTGCAGGCCCTGGCAGACGGCGACGTGACCGGGAGAATTCGGCGATGAGCAGAACGATGAAATTCCAACACCTGCAACTTGATCCCGCTCGCAACCCCGGAGTGCTGGCCACCGCGACCTGGAACCGTGCGGCGGCGTGGCGGGGGATCCGCGACATCGGCGAGCGCTGGGCGACCCATGCCGTTAGTCCGGGGGCCGGTGTCCGGCGCGGATCGGCGGTCTTCGATCTCGTGAGCCTGCCGGACGGCCAGCAGGTGTTCGTGGAACTGGGGCATGGAGGCGCGTCACTGGGGCAGCCGCTGGGCGAGATGACGCTGAAGGGCGGTCTGCGCGTGGCGGCCTATCCGACGGATGCGGCGGTCGTGGACCGCTACTGCCGGGTCTTGCGTCCTCACAACCGGCCGCGCGCCCTGGGCGCCACGCCGCGGCTCGGGATCGGTTGCCGCATGACCACCTCGGTCTGGCCCGGCATGTTCGAGGCCATGCGGCTCGGACACTTTGCGGCCAATACGATCCAGAACTCCGTTCGCGAGCTGAACGTTCTCGACGACCTGCTGGCGGGGAGGCCTGCGCCGACCAACTATGCCTGCGGGTTCGGCACGATCGAGACGGGGTACACGGGCAGCACGTGGGAGGGCCTCTGGGTTTCCGGCGTGCTGGCGGCGCTGCAAAGCGATGCGCCTCTGCTTTACGGCGCGGATGCCGACCATCTGCAGGTCAAACGGGGCGTCAGCGGACTCGTGCGCGCCAAGCGTCTGGTGAAGGCGGCGCGCTATTACACGTTCTATACGCTCGATATGGCCGATATCCTCGACTACAGCGGACGCGAGCGGCGGCTTTTCGACAGCCGTGAGCATCGGATGGTCATGGCTTGCCATCGTGAGCCGCTACGCATCGGCCGCCGCCGATACACGCTCGATGATCGGACCATCCGCCGGCTGATCGGCAAGTATTGGGACGCGCTTGCGGCGCTGACGGACCTGAGTGACACCATCAGCCGGCTCAAGGACGGCGAAGCCTTCGATTTGGAGTTCACGATCGACGAGCATCCGCCGGAGGTGGCGGCGTTCGATTGTCTGACCACGGCGGAGGAACTGTGCTTCGTGCTCCGCGAGATCCGGCGGCGCGGGTTGCCGGTGACACATGTCGCCCCAAACTTCGGACAGGAAAAGGGGCACGACTACCGCTGTCCGGACGGGTTGGCTGGACTGGAAATACGGATGCGCGAGCAGGTGGCCGTTTCCGAAGCGTTTGGCATGATGCTGGATGTGCATTCGGCGGATGATCTTTCGAGGCCGGTTCGACAGGTGATCCGTCGCGCCACGGGCGGCCGGATCCACTACAAGATATCGCCGTCGTTGCAGATTCTCTTTGCCTCGACGTTGGCGGATCACGATCCGCGCTTGTTCCGCGAATGGTGGGACGACGCGCGGGCCTATGCCCGGCGCGAGGCGGAGGCGGGGTCGGTTTTTGCGGCGGACTGTCTGCGGGCGGACAAAGCCGGGGAGGGGAAGCCCTCGCCGTTGCACCAGGTCTTTCACCACTACAGTTTCGCGTTTGTCGGTCGGCGCGACAAGGCGGGGCGGTTTATGAATCGGGATCGGTTCTATGAACTGCCGGAGGCGTTCCAACGGGACCATACGCGGCGCGTCGCGGCGCGGTTGCGCGGGCTGGCGGGGGACTTGTTTCACGGTTGTTATCACGGAAAGGAAGGTTGAACATGCAACTATTTATCGATAGTTCGAGTCCGGACGAAATCCGGCAGGCGTGCGAGTGGGGAATTATTGACGGCGTCACGACCAATCCGACGCTGATCGCGAAGGGCGGCCCGGACATGCAGGCGACGCTTCGCAAGGTCGTCGATGCATCGCCGGGGGTTGTGCTGTGTCAGGCAGTCGGGTCACGCGAGGTGGCGCCATTGAAGGCGCAGGCTCGCTGGTTGCGGCGGTTTTCGGACAAGATAGTGGTTAAACTTCCACCGAGTCCCGCCGGTTTCCGCGCGTTGCAGGATCTGAAACAGGAATCGCCGGACATCAAGATCGCCATCACGCTGGTCGCCTCGGTCGCGCAGGCTTACCTGTCAGGCAAGCTGGGTGCGGATATCGTAGCGCTTTTCAACGGGCCGCTTGATCAGGTTCTGGACCAGGAGGTGGAGATGGTCGGACCTGTAAAGAAGATCTACACCCACTATGGCTTCAAGACCCAAATTCTCGCCTGCGGCCGGTTCCCGCGCGCCTTCGGGCAATTTGCGGAGGCGGGCACGGACATCTGCACGATGCGGTTCGAATTCATAAAACTTCTGTTCGATCATCCGTACACCGAGCAACGTCTGACCGGGTTCACGGCCGATTGGAAGGGTGTGTTTGGTGAGGCTGTCTGGCCGGGAGCGGAAAGATGAGCGTACTGGACACATTCCGGTTGAACGGCCGTGTGGCGATTGTCACCGGCGGCGCACGGGGGTTGGGACGCCAGCATGCGCTGGCGCTGGCCGAGGCCGGCGCGGATGTGGCGATCTGCGACCTGTTGAAAGCGGAAGGAGAGCGCACCCGGCAGGAGCTGGAGGCGCTGGGCGCGAAGGCATGGTTTGGCACGGTGGATGTGACGAAACCTGACCAGATTGACGGGTTCATCGCGGACGTGGAGAAGAATCTGGGTCCCATCCGCATTCTCGTCAACAACGCCGCGCGGCCGTCGGAAGGGTGCGCCCTGGCCGATCTGGATGACAAGCTTTGGCGCGAGATTCTGGAGATCAACCTCTCCAGCGTGTTCTACTTCAGCAAGCGGGTGGCGGCGCGGATGATGGCTGGCGGCAGCATGATCCATATTGCCTCGATCAACGCGTGTGTGATTAGCAATATCGCGCCGCGGTACAACGCCACCTACTGCGCGGCGAAAGCGGCCATCGCGAACCTGGCCAAGAGCATGGCCGCGCAGTGGGCGCCGCAGAACATCCGGGTCAATGCCATTGCGCCGGGCTACATTCATACCGATCAGACCGCTGCCACGGCGGCGATTCAGGAGGCGCTCAGGCGCAACATCGAGAACACGCCGATGAAACGCTACGGCCGCATGGACGAATTGAAGGGCGCCATTGTCTTCCTGGCGTCGGATGCCTCGTCCTTCATGACCGGCAGTACGCTGGTGGTTGACGGCGGGTATACGGTTTGGTGAGGATCACGCGGACACAGATGCCAAAGCACGCGGGCATTGGCCCTGGGCGCTTCCGGGTTGAGCGGGGGATTTTCTATTGATGAATGCGAGGTCATGTTCGAGAGCCATGAGGGAGCGAGTAAGCAGGTGGAGTAAGTGTGCCGTTTAAGATAGGGTTTGAGTGTAAGTGTGTGGGATGCCCTACACGTAATCGCATCCTTACTCGCCTTCTTAAACGGTTTCACTTAAACCACCCGCTTCATCGAGGGCCGACGACAGGGCTGCGATGCGAGTCAATGAGAAATCCCTCCACAAATCCGGAAGCTCCTGGCCCTGGCATAGCCCCGGAAATGATCCTGCAGGCGGATTGCGGCGAGCCGCAGGTGTGTGATATTATGAGCCACGTTTCGGCTGGGATTTGGAAGGGCGCGACGCTGGTTGTTGGCGGGAACCGAATCGGAGGGGAAGGGCGTTTATCCGAGCCCACAGTTTTCAGTAGAGGCGCTTGCAAAACCTGCGGTTTGTGCAAGCGGAGGGTTCAGGGGTTGGGGGTTCAGGAGGCGTTTCTGGCCTGAAACCTGACATCCTGAAACCTGATTGCCGGCGCTTCCAAGGGTTTTGCAAGCGCTTTTGTAACAAAAGGGAGGCAGAATGAAGATCGCGAGATTCAGTGACAAGACGGGTAAGGCGCAGTACGGAATTATTGAGGGCGACAAGATCGCGGTTGCGGAAGGCAATCCGATTGCAGGTCTGAAGCGCACCGGCGCTTCCGTGCCTCTGGCAGGTGCGAAACTTCTGGCGCCAATCGAGCCGGTGAATGTGCTCTGCATCGGGCAGAACTACAAGGCGCACGTCGAGGAGGGCGGGGCCAATCTACCCAAGGCGCCGATCCTGTTCATGAAGACAACCACGTCGGTGATCGGTCCGAACGAGCCGGTGCTGATTCCGAAGATTGCGCCTACGGAGGTTGATTACGAGGCTGAGCTCGCCCTGATGATCGGCAAGACCGCGCGGCATGTATCGGAGAGCGAGGCGCTGGACTATGTGCTCGGCTATACCTGTGCCCACGACGTGAGCGCCCGGGACTGCCAGCGCAACGATGGGCAGTGGGTGCGGGCCAAGTCATTCGAGACCTTTTGCCCGATTGGGCCGTGGCTCGAAACGGATTTCGATCCAGCCAACGTGCGCGTCCAGGGGCGCCTGAACGGGCAGACCATGCAGGATGCCTCGACGGCGCTGATGATCTTCAGCATTCCGTTTCTGATCAGCTATCTTTCGCGCGGCATGACGTTGCTGCCGGGCACGTTGCTGCTGACCGGGACGCCGGCAGGTGTCGGGTTTGCACGTAAGCCGCCAGTATTTCTCAAACCCGGCGACGTGTTCGAGGTGGAAGTTGAAGGGGTTGGCGTTTTGAAGAACCCGATTGCATCGGAAGGTTAGGGCTCAGTGGATTCACGTGTGAAAGTGGCGATTCTGGGGCCGGGCAATATCGGCACGGACCTGATGTACAAGGTCCTGCGTGGGCAGCATCTCGAACTGGCGATGATGGCCGGGGTCATTCCCGAGTCCGAGGGGCTGGCCCGGGCGGCTTCGCTGGGGATCGCCACGACCGTCAAGGGTATTGATCCGATTCTGGCACGGGATGATATCCGGATCGTTTTCGACTGCACCGGCGCCACGTACCACCTGATACATGCGCCGCTGTTGAAAGCGGCCGGCAAGATCGCCATCGATCTCACACCGGCCGCCGTCGGACCCTACGTCGTGCCGGCGGTCAACATGGGTGAACATGTCGACAGCCCCAATATCAACCTGGTGACCTGCGGCGGGCAGGCGACGATTCCCATCGTGGCCGCCGTGTCGCGGGTTGCGCCGGTGGCCTACGCTGAAATCGTGGCCACCATCAGTTCGAAGAGCGCCGGGCCGGGAACCCGGCAGAACATTGACGAGTTCACGAAGACGACGGCGCGGGGTGTGGTGACGGTGGGCGGGGCCGCGCAGGGCAAGGCGCTGATCATCCTCAACCCAGCGGAACCGCCCATCATGATGCGCAACACGATCTACTGCGAAATCGATGGGCCATTCGATGAAGCGGCGATTCGCGAATCGGTGAATCGGATGGTCGAGACGGTGCGGACCTACGTCCCGGGCTATCGCCTGCGCGTGCCGCCGTTGATCAAGGATGGCCTGGTCACCACCATGGTGGAAGTCGAGGGCGCCGCCGATTATCTCCCGGCGTATTCGGGGAACCTGGACATCATCACCGCTGCCGCAGTCGGTGTCGCAGAACGATTGGCGAGCCATATTCTGAACGGCATGAAAGACGTGAACCATGTCTAAGCACATACGGATCGTTGACACGACCCTCCGGGACGGCATGCATGCGGTTGCGCATCGGTATACGCCGGAACAGATGGCCGTGATCGCGGCGGCGATGGACGACGCTGGAATCGGCACGATTGAGGTCTCGCACGGAGATGGTCTGGGCGGGTCCTGCATACAGTATGGCCGGGCGGCCGCTTCGGATGAGGCCTACCTGAAGGCGGTTGGGGCGGTGCTGAAGCGGGGAAAACTGGCTGTGTTGCTGCTGCCGGGCGTTGGCACCAAGGAAGACCTCGATATGGCCGCCGACGTGGGCGCGAGGGTCGCCCGTATCGCGACGCATGTCACGGAGGCTGACATTTCCGAGCAGCACATGGGTCTGGCAAAGCGGCGAGGTATGGAGGTGATGGGCTTCCTGATGATGGCCCACATGACGCCGGTGGAGTCCATGGTGCAGAATGCGAAGCGCATGGAGACGTACGGGGCCGACTGCGTCTACGTGGTCGACTCCTCCGGCTACATGCTGCCGCCCGAAGTGAGGCAGCGCGTGGCCGCGATCAAGGCGGCGGTGCAGTGCCGAGTGGGGTTTCACGGTCACAACAACCTGGGGCTGGCCATCGGCAATACGCTGGCGGCGATCGAGGCGGGCGCCGATGTGGTCGACGGCTCGCTGCGGGCCATGGGGGCCGGCGGCGGCAATGCTCCTACCGAGACGCTGGTGGCCGTGCTCGCTAGACTGGGTATCGAGACGGGCGTGGACCTGTTCAAGTGTCTCGACGCGGCGAAGCTCGTGGATCCCTACAAGAACCGTTCCCCGCAGGAGGCGGAGGCGACGCTGATGCTCGGGTACGCCGGAGTCTATTCCAGCTTTCTGCTGCATACGACGCGGGCTGCCGAGCGGTTTCATCTGGACGCCCGCGACATCCTGGTCGAGTTGGGCCGGCGACGCGTGGTGGGCGGCCAGGAGGATATGATCATCGACGTTGCCTACGAACTGTCCAGGAAGAAGGGAGTCGAGTAGATGTCGACCCACAAGATCAATCCGCTGGCGATTCTGGACGCTGCCGAAGTCCGGGCGCTGGATGCATTCGGCGCCGCGCATCGCGGCACGAAGGTGCTGTCGGCGTTGGCGGTGTTTCTCCGGGAACGTTTCGGGTGTGAACTGATTCTCGACCCTGACATTGTGGCGGGGTTTACCCAGGACAGCAGCTACCTGCCGGGTGTTGCCGAAGCGCTGGCCAGGCCCAGGGATGAGCGGGAGACGGCGGTGTTCATGCGCGCCTGCCGCGCGGCAGGTATCCGGGTGACCTGTTCGGGGGGGAGGTCGAATCTCACGGGCAGCGCCACGCCCGAAGGGGGCGTGGTCCTCTCGACGGTGGCGCTTACGGGGCCGGAGGTGCAGGTCTCCGAGTCCGACCGCACCGTGGTCGCGCCGGTGAGCATGATTCTCGAGGACGTGCGCAACAGCGTCGTTGCCATGACCGGCGGGCGGCTTTTTTTTCGTGTGGATCCGACGAGCAGGACGGACGCCTCGGTTGGCGGCTGCCTGGCCTGCAACGCCTCCGGTTTTACCCCGGGCGAAACGGGTGCCATGCGGTACTGGGTCAAAGCCCTGCGTGTATGCCTGCCGGACGGCCGGGTGATCGCCGCGGCGCGCGGTCAATACGTTTCGCAGGCCGGCCGGTTCCTGCTCCAGGGCGACGACGGGGACTTGGCGTGGCCTGTGCCGACCTACCCGAGACCGGCAGTAAAGAACGCCGGGGGCCCGTTTTCCGCGCCTGACGGCACGATGGATCTCGTGGACCTCATCGTCGGCAGCGAGGGTCTGTTTGGACTTGTCACGGCCTGTACGCTGGGGCTCGCCCCCAGGCCGAAGGCCTATCTGGACCTCTTCTTTTCTCTGCCCGGCGAGGACGAGGCGTTACGCTTTTTCGACGCGGCACGCGCGCATTTTCAGGGCAATCTCGGCGGCCTGACCGCGTTCGAGTATTTCGGCGTCAACGCCCGCCGGTATATGAAGCACGAGGAACGGTTTTTCCGAGGGGTGGACCCGGTTGGCATCTACATCCAGGAGCCGCTGTTCGACCGGGAGATGGACGAAGCCGCCGGGGACTGGCTCGAGATACTGACCGAGGCCAACGTGGAGCTCGACGACGATCAGATTCTGTCGCTGGACACCGACGCCCTGAGAGCGCTCTTGACGGAGGCCCGTCATTCCACGGCAGCCAACTTCGTTGAGGCGGTGCAGCAGCGCGGCACGTTCACGGTTCTCACGGATTGCGTGGTACCGCCGGAACACTTCCGTGCATTTCTTCAATTTGCGCACGAACGCATTTCGAGGGAGGGGGTCGAGTACCTGGCCTTTGGACATCTCGGTGATTGCCATCTCCATTTCGCGATGCTGCCGCTGTCGGGACAGACGGAGGCGGCTGTGGCGGCATATGACGACATTGTGGCCCGGAGCGCGGATCTTGGCGGCGTTTATTCCGGTGAGCACGGCACGGGCAAACGCAAACGGAACGATCTTCTGCGGTGCCACGGTGCGGAAGCGGTAGAACAGATTCGTCGCTGCAAGACCGCTCTGGATCCGGAGTGGCTTTTGAACGTGGGCACGGTTTGTCTCTCCCGGGAGGACGCCTCAGCATGCAGTGCATGATCGAACTGGGTTCCGAGGCTCTGGAGATTACGCTTCCCGACCACGCAGATCTTTTTCGTCTGCAGCCGGAAGCGCCGCTTCCATCGCCGGCGCAAGCCATTCGCCAGGCGTTGGCCGTACCCGTGGGCACCCCGTCGTTGTCTGAGCGGGTCCGAGCCCGCATGCGTGAGCGGACGGACTGCAGGGCCGTCATCGTGGTCAGCGACACCACCCGGCCCGTACCGTATCTGGGCGAAGCCGGTATTCTCGAGCCCGTGCTGGATGTACTGGAGCAGGAGGGTGTCCAGGGCATCGATATTCTTGTGGCCACGGGCACACACCGTCCGCTCACGGACACCGAACTTCGGCACATGCTTCCGGATCGTGTTTTTGATGGGCAGATTTGTGTTACAAACCATGTGTGCACGGATCGTGCTGCGTTGCGCAGCCTCGGACGTACGCCGCGCGGCACAGAGGTGTCCGTCAATGCCCGGTATCTCGATGCCGATATTAAGATCCTGACGGGCCTTGTGGAGCCGCACTTCATGGCGGGTGCCAGCGGTGGCCCGAAATCTGTTTGTCCGGGGCTGGTGGGTGAGGAGGCCACGTATGTTTTCCATGGCGCCGAGCTGATGGCCGATCCTGACTCGACGAGTCTGATCATGGAAGGGAACCCCTGCCAGGCCGAGGCGATGGCTGTGGCTGAGATGGCGGGTGTCGATTTTATCGTGAACGTCACGTTGAACGGTGACCGCCAGGTCACGGGTGTGTATGCCGGCGATCTTCGACAGGCGCATCGCAAGGCCGTGGATCATCTTGTGGCGGCGGCGGGCATTTCGATACCGCATGAGTACGACCTGGTGGTGACTCACGCGGGCTTTGTAGGGATCAACCACTATCAGGCCGCCAAAGCGGCGGTCGAGGCGTCGAAGGCAGTCCGGCCGGGTGGCGCGATCGTGCTGGTGGCGCATCATACGGACGTGGACCCGGTCGGCGGACCGGATTATTGCCGCGTTCTGCCTCTTCTCAGGGAACTCGGTCCTGATGGATTCAACCGGCGGATCAAGGAATCGTCGTGGCAATTCATACCCGAACAGTGGGAAGTGCAGATGTGGGCGCGGGCGATGGGAAAACTGGGGCCGTCCGGGCATCTGGTCTATTGTGCACCGGCCCTTACCGGGGAGTTGTTCGTTCGCAGGCAGATTCCAGGACAGGATGGCGGTGCGGGGATCACCGGTCTGGGCGGGCGTGAGCTGGCCCAGGCCATGGTGCAACGCGCAGTAGACACGTTTCTTTCGGTGGCGGGGACGCAGGTTGCCGTTCTTTGTGACGGTCCGTACGGCGTGCCTGTGCTCAGGCCGCATGTGGCGTGAGCGATATGTTGTCGACAGGGAGCGAAGCAGGCAGTGTGATATGTAACGGTCGTTGAATAACGACGGAACGGTTAGTGCCGCCACGGATTTTCCGTGGTGAGCCCAACACAGAAGAAGGAGAGACACAGATGAAGAAAGTTGTGATCACGGACTATTCGTTTGACCAGATTGACATCGAGAAGGAGGTGCTGGAGCCGCAGGGCTATGCGTTGGAGGCTCAGAAATCGGGCAAAGACCCGGTGGCGCTGGCTGCGCTGGTGAAGGACGCGGATGCGGTCATCGTGCAGTTCGCGCCCATCACGGCCGACATCATCAACGCCATGCAAAAAGCGCGCGTGATTGTCCGCTACGGGATCGGCGTGGATAACGTGGATCTGAAAGCTGCGGCGGCGAAGAAGATTCCGGTTTGCAATGTTCCGGACTATTGCATTGATGAGGTGGCGGATCACACGCTGGCCTTGATCCTGGCGGCAACGCGCCAGATCGTGCCCTGCGACAACGTGATCAAGTCGGGGCAGTGGAAGCTGCCGGTGCCGCTGGCGGCGCTGCACGGGCTCAAGGATATGACGGTCGGGCTGGTCGCGTTTGGGCGGATCGCCAGGGAGGTGGCCGCGCGCCTCAAGCCGTTCAAGTGTCGCATCCTGGTGTTCGATCCGGGGGTATCTGCCGCTGTGGTGGAGGAGGCCGGTTGTGTCGCCGCGACGCTGGACGAGGTGCTGGCCCAGAGCGATCTGGTCAGCCTGCACTGCCCGAGCACGGAGAAGACGAAGTACATGATCAACACGCAGAGCATCGCGAAGATGAAGAAGGGCGCGATCCTGGTCAACGCCTCGCGCGGTACGCTGGTGGATACCCCCGCGATGGTGGCGGGGCTGCAAAGCGGACAGTTGTCCGCGGCGGCCATGGACGTGACCGATCCGGAGCCGATCAACCCCGACAACCCGCTGCTGAAGCTGTCGAACGTCGTGATTACGCCGCACGATGCCTCGGCCACACCGCAGTCGGTAAAGCGACTGCGCATCGATGTCGCCAAGATCGCGGCCATGGCGCTGCGCGGCGAGAAACTGCCAAATGTCGTGAATGGCGTGGGGGCGTGATCTCCTGTTCCGCGAGACTACGTGCATGAAGTACCAGTTTCCCTACGCCGACTTCGATCCGATGGAAATACCCGACCGGCAATTGGTCGGGGTCTATTCCATCCGCGCCGACGGTCCCCGGCTTGATGCCAAACGGCTCGTCGCCGAAGCACTGGCGAGTCCCATGGGATCGCCGCGTCTCAAGGATCGGGTTCGGCCCGGGATGCGGGTGTTGATCGTCGTAGACGACAACACCCGCACCACCCGGACGGAATGGATGTTGCCGGCGGTGATGGCCGAATTGTCGGCTGCCGGGCTGGCCGCTTCTGACATCCAGGTGTTTGTGGCCCTTGGGACACATCGTGCGATGACCCGTGCCGAGATGGAGCAGAAGTACACGCCCGGACTCGTCGCCCGCCACCGGTTCATTCAGCCGAATTGGCACAACACCGATGAGTATGTGGCCGTTGGCACATCCGGCGATTTCCCCATTCGCATACACCGCGATCTGCTGCAATCGGATTTCGTGATCGGTGTGGGCCAGACCATTCCGCACCTGATCGCCGGTTTCGGCGGCGGGTGCAAGATCATCAACCCCGGCTGTGCGGATCCGGGCACGATCGGGCGGATGCACTGGCTGGGCAGCACGGCTGAGGATGGGCACCTGTTCGCCGTGCGGGACAATCCCGTCCGCCGGGTCATCGACGAGGTGGGTCTCAAAGCGGGTCTGAAGTTCATCATCAACGAAGTGCCCTGGAACGATAACACCCTCGCCGGGGTCTTCGCCGGCGACCCCATTGTGGCCCATCGGGCGGCGTGCGACTTTGCGCGATCCGCTTGCACGATCAACCTGTCTGAGTTGACCGATATCGTTGTCGCCGACGCGTATCCATCCGATCGCGATTTCTGGCAGGCGGTCAAGGGCTTGAACGCAGCCAGTGGCGCGGTTCGTCCCGGCGGGACCCTCATTCTCGTGACGCCCTGCTTGGAAGGAGTATGTGCCCCGCATCCGGAAGTCGTGGAAGTTGGCTTCCGGCACGCGCCGGAGCACGTTCGGAGGCTGGTGGATACGGGGCAGCTCTGCCCGATTTCGGGTATTGTCATCTGGCTGGCGGCGCGCATGCTCGAGCGGGCGAACGTAATCCTGGTGACAAAAGGGGTGTCGGCCGCGGAGACCACGGCCCTGGGTTTTGAATATGCGGCGGACCCGGCCGCGGCGCTGGCGCACGCGCTCTTTCGGCATGGCGCCTCCGCTCGCATCACCGTGCTTCACAAGGCGGCGAAGATGGTCTGCGCGGTTCAATGAAGCGAAAGAGAGTGCGTATGCAACACGACATGAGTGATCAGATGGCGGACGTGCTGAAGCGGTACGTGGCGCTGTGCGAGTCGCCGGAGAACGAGAGCAACCGTCGTTTCTGGTCAAACGCGGACGATCCGTGGCTGATCGAGCGGTGGCGCGGGATTTCCGCGATGCCGACCGGTGCCTTCACACTGGCGCTCGACATCGCCGGGTATGCGACGGTGCTGGGGATCGACACGGCGGACTACTACGGCCGGGCCGAGGCACAACTGCACGAACAGATGCGTTATCATCTGTGGGAGCATGCAAATTTGCAGTGCAACCGGTTTTTTGAGAAGAGCGCGTTCGTGTCGTTCGGCGCATGTTATTCGGCCAGCCTGTTTGGCGCACAAATTGAGTTTCCGGCCGGCCAGGCGCCCTGGGTGAATATGAAGAAGCCGCTGATTGCAGAGCGGCGGGATCTGGGCAAGATGCAGACCATTGAGCTGGATGCGCACGGCTTGGGCCCACGGGCGCATGCCTTCTATCAGCGGATGCTGGAGTTGACGGCCGGATCAGGTATTACCGTCAGGTATCCGACGGTGATCCGCGGCCCGTACTCTGTGGCCACGCAGTTGCGCGAGACCACCAACCTGCTGATGGACATGCTGGATGACCCGCCGTTTGTGCACGCGCTGATGCGGCGTATTACCGATGGCTTGAAGCGGCACGCGCAACTGCGTGCGCAGTTTATTGGCGAGCCGATCGCGCCGGCGAAGTTGTTCAACGACGAGGTTGGCAGGCCCATGATGTCGCGGCAGCTTTACGAGGAATTCGTCCTGCCGTACGAGCGTGAGCTGGCGGCGCTGCATGGCCGGGTTCATTACTGGCACAGTTGCGGGGTGACCGACGAGTTTTACGAGTCGGTGCGAACCATTCCGAATCTTGAGATGATGCACATTGGCCCGTGGTCGAACGTGGCGCTGGCGGCGGAGGTGTTCGCGGGCACGGGGATTGCGCTGGACATCTGCGTCAATGCGACGGGCGATGTGTACGACCGTACACCCGCGGAAATGAGGCGAAAGTTGGAATCCATCAAGGCTGCGTGTGATGGCCGCGTGAAATATGCCGTCCGCGCCGACGGGTTCCAGATCGTGCGGTCCGTCGAGCAGGATTTGGCGAAGGTCCGTGAATGGAATGAGGCGGCGGCGGATGTGTTCGGAACAATAAGCAGAGAATGAAGTGAAAGGAGATGGCGCATATGCCCACGCGGACTGGGCGGAAGCCGAGGTGGAGTTGGCCGACGGCACGACGGTACGCCTGACCGGGGGAGGCGCCTTTTCCACGGAAACACTGGCCGACGACCTGTTGCCGTTTTCGCTCCAGTATGGCGGACGGCCCGCCGCGGAACTGATTCCCGGATGGAAGAAGACGACGCGGACGATCCAGAGCCAGGCGGACGTTACGACCCGGGAGATTACCTGGCGCGATCCGGAGACGGGACTCGAGTGCGTCCTGGAAATGCAAACCTTCGCCCATTTCCCAGCCGTCGAATGGGTGATGCGCTTCCGCAACACCGGCAAGCAGGACACCCCGCTGATCGAGAACATCCGGCCGCTGGACATGGAATGGGTGCCGGACGATCAGTCGCTGCTTCGCCGCTCTTACGGTTCCCTGTGCAGATCGAGTGACTTCCAGTACCGAATCGACCCGCTGGCCACCGGCGAGACGATTGCCATGGCGGCGGGCGGCGGACGGTCGTCCAATGCCTGGCTGCCGTTCTTTAACCTGCAGACCGGCAGGAATGGGGTCATCATCGGCATCGGCTGGAGCGGGCCGTCGGACAGTTATTCGCCCGACGAGTTTACCGGTGATTGGGCCAAGCACGTGGGTAACTGGAGTATCAACCCGGCCGCGCACCCGAACGGACTGCGTCCAATCAGCGACGCAGCCAAGGCCGCGGGCATGAAGTTCCTGCTCTGGTTCGAACCCGAGCGCGCCGTTAATGGCACGCCGCTGACGGTCGAGCATCCGGACTGGTTCCTGGGCGAACGCAAGCCGGGGCACAACATGTTGTTCAATCTCGGGTTGCCAGAAGCGCGGCGATGGCTGACCGATACCCTCTCGGAGTTCATGGCGGAGCAGGGCGTGCAGCTCTATCGGCAGGACTTCAACTTTGATCCGCTGCCGTACTGGCGCGCCGCAGATGCGCCGGATCGCCAGGGGATGACGGAGATCCGCCACGTCGAGGGGCTCTATGACTTCTGGGATGAACTGCTTCGGCGTCAGCCCGGGCTGGTCATTGACAACTGTGCCAGCGGCGGACGGCGCATCGACTTGGAAACGATCAGTCGCAGCATCCCGCTCTGGCGCAGCGACTGGCAGTGCGGCTGGATCAATGACGGCACACCGGGCCAGACCCACACCATGGGGCTTTCGTACTGGGTGCCGCTGAGCGGTACGGGCGTGCTGGCGGGTTGTCGGCGCGCGGGCGACACCTATAACTTCCGCAGCAGCCTGAGCGCGGCCATTTCGTTCGGGATCTTCCCGTACGAGAGCTTCCCGATCGAGGAGCAGTATCCGTGGGATTGGCACCGGCGCATGCTGGCCGATTTCGTTCGCGCCCGGCCGCTCTTCTATGGCGACTACTATCCGCTGGTTGCCAATTCGCCGGACTATGATGTCTGGGCGGCGTTCCAGATGCACCGGCCGGATCTCGGCGAGGGGCTGGTGCTGGCCTTCCGGCGCAAGGACGCACCGTTCATCAGTGCCGATTTCCGGCTGCAGGGGCTCGATCCAGCCGCGGAATACGAGTTGCAGGATGTCGACACGGGCAAGACGTGGAAGCAGAGCAGCAAGGAGCTCTGCGAACGCGGCGTGCGTGTGACACTGGAGCGTGCGCCGGAGAGCCGGCTGGTGTTTTATAGGAAACAATGATTTACAATCCAGCCATCCACCATCGTCGTTCAATCCGGTTGCGCGGGTATGATTACGCGCAACCGGGGTGGTATTTTGTGACGATCTGCGTGCAGGGACGCCGGCCAATGTTCGGCACCGTGGTCAACGGGCGGATGGCGTTGACCGATGCCGGGCGGATGGTGCGGGATGTATGGACCGAAATGCCGGCGCATTATCCCGGTGTGGATGCCGATGCGTTTGTGGTGATGCCGGACGACTTCTGGTAATTACGCCGTTTGACGCCGCCGTGACTGCCTTCTCCGCGCGGCGTGCGGCGTGGTGTAACCAGTATGTGCTTCATGCTGCGGATCGGGTGGTCATCGGGCAATTGACCCAGGATGGAATGTTGGCATGTCTGCTGGCCGATATGCAGGTGGAAAAGCCAATCCAAGTGTTATGTCAGAACGAATACGCGAGTGGTGAAGAGTAAACAGTGAATGGTGAGCAGACATTATGACACACACACAGAGCGGTAAACACGGAGTGTCACGAATGGCGGGCGTGGTTCTCGCGGGACTGATGTCGGTCGCGGCCAACGGGGCCACAGGAGCCGAGAAAGCGGCGGCGGCTGAGTCGCCAAAGAACGAGGAGATGAAGATGATGGATCAAGGGGTGCAAGAACATCTGACGGATGCGAAGGCGAAGCCGCCGTTTTCGTTCGTTTATGACGGGAAGGCGTCGGAGACGCTGTTGGCGGAATGGCCAAAAAAGGTCGAGAGCAAGAATCTCGACAACCAGCGCACGGAGCACGTGCTGACGTGGACGGATCCCAAGACCGGGCTGGGGGTGCGCTGCGTTGCCATCGTCTACCAAGACTATCCGGCGGTCGGGTGGACCGTCCATTTCACGAACACGGGCGACAAGGATAGCCCGGTTCTCGAGCAGGTGATGGGGTTGGATGCGGCCGTCGCGCCGGAGGCCATCGGTCAGGTGGTGCTTCATCGACTGAACGGAGCGCCGTCCGGGGTTGACGACTGGATGCCTTTCGATCAGCCTTTGGCAGCGGGGAAGCGCATCGATTTCGCGGCGACGGCTGGTCGGTCGTCTAATGTGTCGCCCTGGTTTAACGTCGATTGGGGCAACGGCGGGACCATCACGGCCATTGGCTGGTCGGGGCAGTGGTGTGCGTCGGTGGAGTTCAAGGATGGCCAGATCCGTACGTGCGCCGGCATGCAGAACCTGCGCACCGTGCTGCACACGGGCGAAAGTGTCCGTAGCGCACGCATCCTGCAACTCCACTGGCAGGGTGGCGATCAGTTCCGCGGCTACAACCTGTTTCGCCAGGTGATGCTGGCGCACATCATGCCGCGCATCGGCGGGCAGCTTGTCGTGCCGCCGATTGTTCACCTCAGCACCTCCTTCTACGAACTGAACGGTTCCAACGAAAAGAACGTGCTGTCGCATTTGGAGTCTATCAAGGGGCTGGGATTCGAGATGTTCTGGCTGGATGCCTACTGGACCGGTCCGAACGGGTTTCCCAACAGCATGGGCAACTACGGATTTCCCATTGAACGCGTGGAGCCGAAGGACCGCTTCCCGAACGGTCTGAAGGTGATCGGCGACGCCGTCGAGGCCGAAGGGCTTGGCTTTGTGCTCTGGTTCGAACCGGAACGTGTGGCGTCCGGCACCTTCATCGCCAAGGAGCACCCGGAATGGGTGATCAACAGCCTGTTCAACCTGGGAATTCCCGAGGCCCGCCGTTTCATGACCGACTATCTCAACGCGGTCATCAAAGCCTATAAGGTGAGCTGCCTGCGCATCGACTACAATATCGATCCGCTGGGTTCCTGGCATGCCATGGATGCCAAGGATCCGAGCCAGACCGGCATGACCGAGATGCGCTATGTCGAAGGGCTCTACCAGATGTGGGACGACATTCTGCGGGCCAACCCGAAGCTGTTCATCGACAACTGCGCCAGCGGTGGCCGCCGCATTGACCTGGAGACGATGTCGCGGTCCATCCCGCTCTGGCGAAGTGACAATACCTGCGACATGCTGGACCATCAGGCCAAGACCGTTGCGCTGGCTGCCATCAAGAACCAGTTGATGAGCGGCGGCCTGAACCGGTATGTGCCGTTCAGCACGGTGGGTCAGATGGGGGCCACGCCGTATCTGTTCCGCAGCGGCTTCAATGCCGGCATCGCCTTTGGCGAGGATGTGCGGCCCAAGAACTATCCGCGGGATCTCCTGAAGCAGGGGATCGCCGAAGGCAAGCGTATCCGCAAGTACTTCTTTGGTAACTTCTATCCCCTGGTCGAGTCCGGGCACGATGCGAGCGGCTGGTGCGTGCTGCAATATCATCGGCCGGCGCAGGGCGACGGCATGGTCATGGCGTTTCGTCGTGAGCAGGCGCCGGACAACACCCGCGTCTGCGAACTGCGCGAAATCGACCCCGCAGCGAGCTACCGCGTCACGCTCTACCGCGCCTACGAGCCCGAAGCGCCGCTGGTGATGAAAGGTGCCGACCTTCAGAAGTTCAAGGTTGTGATCGACGACCGCCCGGGTTCCGTGATCGTGGAGTACTGCCAAATAACACACGGCTAACGATGTTACCGGCGTCGCACATGGCGGCCGCTGTGTTGCCGCTGCTGGGGAGAAGGGTACGATGAACTCCATTCGAATCGGGATGTTATTCAACGCGTGGTTCGGGTTCGCGCGGGCCGAGGTGCGCGGCGTGTTCGCCTATGCGCGGGAGAACCACTTGCCGTGGGTGTTTGCCGGCGGCATGGACACGCCAACAACGCGGCGGATGCTGCGGCGGTGGAAACCGCACGGCCTGATCGGAGGCCCCGTTCGCCAAGCCGGCGTTCCCGTCGCCACAGCGCTCGCGCCGCTGATGGGCGGTTCATGCGTCCTCGACAACGACGCGATCGGACGCATGGCCGCGGACCATCTGCTCGAGCGGGGATTCCGTCACCTGGCGTTTCTCGGCGAACGCGGCGCCGGCTTTTCCGCAGCCCGCCGAGACGGATTCCTGGCGCAGTGAAAACAGACCTGCGGCGCGGCGGAGGACGCCACGTTTCACACCCGGGATATTGCTCCCGATCGGACGGATAAGGTCACCGAATGGGCGTTGAACTTGAGACCGTTGGTCCGGTGGATCAAATCGCTGCCGAAGCCGCTGGGCCTCATGGCCGCCCGGGATTTGTGCGCGAGGCAAGCGGTCGAGGCCTGCCGCCTCATGGGCTTGCGGGTGCCGGAAGATGTGGCGGTGGTGGGTGTGGATAACGACGAGTTATTCTGCGAGATGTGCGACCCGCCGCTGTCCAGCGTCAGCGTGCCGTGGGAAACGATCGGGCGCGCCATGGGCGCCCGGATGCACGCGCTGCTGGAGGGGGCGGCGTTGCCTGCGTCCCTGCCCGTGGTGCGCCCCGCCGAAGTGGTGGTGCGTCGTTCGTCGGACTCCTATGCCACACGGGACGAGGCGGTTCTCTGCGCCTGCCGCCACATTCAGACGCATGCGCACGAGGGCTGTTCCATGGCGACGGTCGCGCGGATGGCGAACGTCTCGAGGCGGGCCATGGAGCGGCGTTTTCGCCGGGAGCTGGGGATGTCGCCCCGCCGGATGATCGAACGGGTGCGTTTACGCACCGCGATGCACCTGCTGCGGATCACCACGCTCAGCGTGGATCAGGTGGCGGAACGGAGCGGATTCCCGTCCAACGCCAGATTGTTTTCCGTGTTCCGCCGCACGATGGGGATGACGCCGCGAGCCTATCGCATCGCCTGCCATGCCCAGGGATAGTTCGCTGGCACAGCGTTGTCGATAATCGTTGTCGTAATCGTTGTCGCAATCATTGTCGATAAGGATCGAGACAAGGATTGTGACAAAGATGGAAGATCGACAACGATTAAGACAAGGATTATGACAACGATTGGGACAAAGATGGGAGATCGGTGGACGACTACGGCGACGATTACGGTTTACGCGGAGAGGCTTTCTAATCGTCCACCGTAATCGCGTGCCACGGCGTAGCGCGAAGCGCGAAGACGGGTCGCCGTAATCGTCAACCGAAACGGAGCCGGGCTGCTGGAATGCCCGTCCCTTGCGGGGTCGCTCGGGCTAACTCGTTCTGGGATGACCTATCCCTACGGCGCGAGAGTCCAGTTGACAACTTTCAGCCCTGGGATCTTCTCGAAGTGTCTGGCGTTGTTGGTCACCACGGCACAGTTGAGCGTGACGGCGGTGCAGCCGATCACGAGGTCGAAATCGTCCACCGGCGTGCCGGATGCGGACAGGGCGGCTTTCATCTCGGCGAAACTGTCCATGACCGCACGGGTCACATCCACGAGTGGGTACAATTCCGCTAGACGGCGAACCCGCGCCAGGTTCTCCACGCCCCGTTGCGATCGGTGGCATCCGTAGACCAGTTCGCCGTAGGTGACCACCGAAATGGCCTTGGGCGCGTTCATGCACGCTTTGAAGTTCCGAACAACGGCGTCATGGCCCTTGAGGAAGTAAACCAGCGTGTCCGTGTCCAGCAGGTACATCAGATGCCTCCGCGGAACCGGCGGGTGGCGCGTGCCTTGCGGAGATCGTCCACGATTTCGCCTGCCGACCGCGGATCGTTCCACGAGCCCGCCAGACGCAATGCGTCCTCATCCGCGCCGGCCGAAACCGCGCGCGGCACGGCCAGATATCGTTTGACGATCTCGATAACCTCCTGGCTGATGGAGCGGTTTTCCATAGCCGCTCGCCTTCCGAGCGCACCGTACAAATCGTCATCCATGCTGCGGACCTGCAAAACGGCCATACATCACCTCCTGTTTTTTGAATGCATGAAGATTGAAGCATATTGCATGAGAGAAGACAATGCTCTTCTTCGCGCCGCGACCTATCGCGTCGCCCGCCACGCCCAACGGCATGCCGTTCGCTGTCGCAAAATCGCATAAGATTGGCGCAAAACAGCCTATACACCAGAACCCCGCAGGGTGTACTATATCCACAATGTTATGGGCTGGCCGGACAACCGGCCGGATGGACAGCGAGGATAAATGCTGAAAAGCTGAAAAGCTGAAATGCTGAAAACTGAAAGCTGAAAGCTGAAAACTGAAAACTGAAAACTGAAAAACGTAACCGTTGACGGTGCTGTTCATGACCAGAGAAATTTTAACCGCAAAGAACGCAGAGAACACAGAGAAAGAAGTTCACTAGCATCCCATAGGCGCTGAAAACAGGCACTCGGCCCCCTTTCCCCCATCGATTCATTGGGCTTTTCGTGATTTCAAAGACGTTCCCCAAAGTGCATCTGCTGGCGGATATGGAAGAAAAGCCTGAAATCAGGGGTTTTTGCAAGGTGCTATCCCATAGGCACATTTGAGAAACGCTCAAATCCTTGGAAATAGAGCTGTTTCTCGACAATCACAGGCCGCTTGGGGCCACCTGCTGTCCCATACGTTTGCAGGGCATCGAGCAGGCCGACCTTCATCCAGACTGCGGACTTGACGATGCCAGCGAGGCGCGAAAAGCTGAGCGCCCACTTTGAAATATGCTTGAGGAAGCGCAGCAGCAGGTGAGTGAGCAGCCCCGTCCAGACCTGCCACTTGACCGCCTTCTCGTTGTAGCCGACGAAGTCCTTGAGCTGGAGCGTCTGCTTGAGTTCCTTGAAGAAGGTCTCGATGGCCCACCGTGCCTTGTAGAGTCCTGCGACGGTACGCGGGCTCCAGGCGAAGTTATTCGTGATGAAGGTCAGCTCCATGTCGTGTCCGTCCACCTCGACGATTGCGGTGACACGGCGCAACACGTCCGGATAGAGGTCGGCGGATTTCGTGTTGAACATGCGCACGGTCTGGTCGGAGAGGATGCGGGGGTCTTTGTGCGTGCGCTCTTCCAACACCTCGTAGACCATGTTCTTCTTTTCGCGCAAGACAAAGAAAACGCCGCGTTTTGACAGGCTGTGCAGAAAACCGAGATCAACGTAGGCCCTGTCAGCCAGCAGCACGTCTCCGTCCTTCAGCGCGGCGCACAGCACGTCCAAATACTGGGAATCGTGGTGCGCGGCGTCGTCCACGCAGGCGAACGACGGCAGCATGTTGCCGACGTTGAGCGTCATGTGCGTCTTGGCTGCGGCCTTCTTGCGGCGGTGCTTCGCCCAATCGATGCAGTCGAGCGAGAGTTGGAGCGTGGTGGAGTCGATGGCGAAGATGTCGCGCTTCACGCGGTGGATGAATCCCTTGTGCTGCTTGTACTGCGTAAAAGCCGGACAGATCGTCTGCAGATGATTGAACACGGCCCAGTAGCACTTTTCAGCGATGTCGGGGTTGCGCGTGCGGTTGGCGTTGGAGAAGGTGTTGCGCTTCGGCGACACCGCGCCACGGATCCGGTTGACTTCAGGCTCATGCAGCCGGAATGCGTCGCAAATCTCGTTCAGGCTGGATGCTCCCGAAATGTGCCCATAGAGCAGGGCGAGGACGTGGCTGAATGCCGGGAACTTCCTGATGTCGGTCCCCTCCTCCCGCGCCAGCCGATCAATGAGGCCTTCAGGAATCCACTGGACGATCTGACGCAGCGTGGTGTACGCTGTTCTTGCTGGCCGTGGGAGTGCTCCCTCGGGGGCGCTGAGGAACGCGTTCAACCGCGCTAATTCGTGGTTTGGTTTTTTCATATGCCTGTAGGCTACAGGCAAAACCGCTCCCATGGCCAGCGTTTTTTGATGCTGGGAAGCGAATGAATTCGGGATTGACTATTTCCGCTCCCCACCCGCATACTAATGCCAACGACCATGGATCTTGGAATACAGGGCTGTTCCGCGCGCGTTTCCTCGTCTGAAGCTACCGCGCGAAGCGCGGTTACCCTTGAACAGGAGTCGAAAGTCATGAGAAAGAAAACAGGAAATCGAGGATGATTCTCGGTGGCGGCTGGCGTGGCGCTGGCGGCGGGAATGATGGCGGGGACGGCGTGGGGGGACTACCGCTATCTCGCAGGCGAGCGGCAATTGGGGAGACAGCGGCACATGGGTGGGTGGGGTGTTGCCGGAGGGTAACGATGTCGTCATCGCGGCGACCCACGTTGTCACCATGACCGGAGTGACGACGCGGGCCGTCAACTCGCTCACCATCACCGGCACGCTGACACATGCGGCGGTAACAACCGCCGGCAGCACCATCGGCGACGAAGACAACATGATCAATCTTTCGATCGCTGGCAACCTGACGATCGCTTCTGCGGGTCAGATCAATGTGAACGGTGTGGGGTACGGCGTTGGAAAGGGCCCGGGGGCGGGGGGTGGCGACCGCGGAGGCGGGAGTTACGGCGGAAAAGGTACTCTTTATGGCACCACAAAAGCCCCCTACGGCTCGATTACCAATCCGGTGAACTCCGGCAGCGGCGGCGCCGGAGGCGGCACCGGAGGCAGCGGCGGCGGCGCAGTTGTTATCCTGGTGACAGGCGGGATAACCAATAGCGGAACTATCACGGCCAAAGGCTCCGGAACCGTGGGCAACGGCTCTGGCGGCACGATCAACCTGACGGCGGCCTCGATTACCAGCACGGGGATCATCCGCGCAGACGGTATACCGACAGTACAACCCGGCGCCAGCGGCGGCGGACGCATCGCGCTGCGGCTCACCGGCGATGGGCAGGACTTTTCGAACGTCACCACCAACAATATCACCGCATACGGCGGAACGTCAGGATATGGGGTGCCTGATCTGGCCTCTTCTGCCGGTACGATTTACCTCAAGACAAAGGTCCAGCCTTATGGGACGTTGATCGTGAAGAATAACAACCTGAACACGACACTGGATACACCGCTGCTGGTCGGCACCAATCGATTCGACTTGATCGATGTGCGGAATAAAGGACTGGTCGGGGCGACATCCACCCGCGTGCTCGATCTCACCGTCGGCTCACTCTTCAGCGACAGCACGGCTGGAAACATCAGCGGCCGGGTCGTGGTGGATACAACAGGCAGCGGGCCGGTTATATGGCCGGCCGCGTATACGAATACCGGCACGATTTCCTGGAAGGGCACAAACCGGCTGTCGGTCACCTGCGACCTGACGCTAGCCTCCGGCGGCTTCCTGACGCACGAAACCGGCGGCGGTAGCCGGATTGATCTCGATCTTACCGGCAACCTGACGATCAATTCCGGTGGCGCGATCGATCTGTACGGCAGGGGCTATGCAGCGGGGGGCGGCACCGGGGCGGGCCCTGGCGATTGGGCCGGTGGGAGTTACGGCGGACAAGGAAGTGGCACTAGTGGCGGTACGACTACAGGACCCACGTACGGCTCGATTACCAACCCCGTGGACTGCGGCAGCGGCGGTTGGTCTGGTAATAACGGCGGCGGTGGCGGCGGGTCAGTGGTTCTGCGGGCCTCCGGTTCAATCAGCAACAACGGAACCATCAGCGCGAACGGCGTTGGGAGCGTGCGTAACCCCGGCTCCGGCGGCACCATCAACCTGACGGCGGATTCCATTGCGGGGACGGGCACCTTCACCGCGAATGGCGGTAATGGCACTGTCGGCAACGGGGGTGGCGGACGCATCGCGATGCGGATAACCGGATCGGGGCAGACGTTTCCTGCGTGCAGCGCCTATGGGAACCCATTGGGTTCTTACACTGAGTCCGCTGCCGGTACCATTTACTTGCAGACTGAGGCGCAGACCCATGGTGACTTGATCGTGGACAACAACAATTACGCCAAGACGAAGACGTACACCACCTACATTGGTTCGCAGGTTACGAATACCACGGTCGGCAATGTGATTATTCACAACAAGGGATATCTTGAAATTGCCTCCGGATACTCGCTGACCGTCTACGGCAGTTGGTCGAACGCGGTGGCGACGGACGCGCTCTCCGGCGCCGGAACCGTGGAGTTCAAGGGGGCCACGACGAATACGATCTACGGGTCGACCACGTTCAACAACCTCGTATGCACGAACGCGGGTAAAACACTCCTGTTCCAGGCCGGGACGACGAATACCGTCACGGCAGCATTGGGTCTGAGACTTACCGGCGCCAGCGGACCCGGCAACAAGGTCTCGCTGTTGCCGGCGACTCCGTCCACGCAATGGTACATCAAATCCGTGAATGCGCCGGCCAACGTCTCGTATGTTGCCGTAAGCAATTCCACCGTTGTCACGAGTGGAGGCGTCAGCAGCATCACGGCCCAGGACTCGGATAACCTGGGCGGGAACACCAACTGGGTGTTCTCGAATCCTGACGCGATTACATGGATCAGCCCGTCGAGCACCGACTGGAATGCGCTGGCGAACTGGGTTACCGCCGGCGGCGTCCATCGCGCACCGGTGGCCGATGATCCGTCCATCACGATCAGCAATAATACCGCCATAGCGACCCTGACATCCGCCGCTTATACGTACAACGGCAACATCATCGTCCAATCGGGCGCGACGCTGAACCTTAACGGCAAGGACCTGACGATCGGCGGCTGCTTGACCAACGCGGGCACGCTCGTCGCCACCGCCAGCGAGACGCTGACTGTGTCGAAAGACGTGGACTTGACGGGAGGCGCTTTCACGCCGGCCACTTCGAAACTCATCTTGAACGCCGCTTCCGGCACGCAGACGTTCAAGCCCGGCGACTGCACCTTCTACCGTATCGAGGTGCCGAACGTGATCACGCTCAACGTCAGCGGCGGCGGCTTCACGGCGGCGCAGTTGTACTGCCGGGCCGCGGGCGCGACGCTGAACTTCCAGGAGGGCAGTACGTATGCGGTGACGGACCTGCTGGATCTGCGCGGCACGGCGGGCAACCTTGTCAAGTTGCGCAGCTCGGGCTCGCCAACGAAGTGGAATCTGAACCTGAGCGGGCAGCGGCAAATGGTGCGCTACGTGGATGTGCAGGACAGCAACGCCTCCGGCAAGACCATCTACGCCATAGACTCGACCGGCGCGTCCCAGAACAACGTGAAGTGGGACTTCACCAACGGCAAGTTCTGGACCGGCGGGAGTGATTCAGCGTGGAGCACCGCGGCCAACTGGTCGCCGTCAGGCGCACCGGAAGCAACGCATTACGTGATCTTCGATGGCACAGGCAATGCCCCCGCACTGAGCGGATCGACTGACATTACCGGCCTGACCGTGGACGGGCCGGTGACCCTGACCGTGAACATGGCTTATGGGCAGATCCTGAACGTCAGCAATGACGTGTACATCGGCAACAGTGCCGGGTTGACGCATTCCGCCGTAACCTCTACCGGGAGCAACCCCGAGGACAACCGGCTGCTTCTGCACGTGGGCGGGGCTTTCACCCTGGCCGCAGGCGGAACGATCGACGTCTCGGCAAAGGGCTACGCCGTAAGCCAGGGACCGGGGGCGGGATCCAGTCTTGAATCCGATCGCGGCGGCGGCGGGCATGGTGGTGAAGGCGGCAACGGCTACCTGGGCACCGGCTCCGGCACCACCTACGGCTCGATCACCAATCCGGTGCGCTGCGGCAGCGGCGGCAGCGCTTATCGCGGCGGCGGCTGTGTGGTGTTGACAGTTGACGGCGCGGCAACGATTGCCGGCACGATCGCGGCCAACGGGCAGGCGAATGCTGGTGGCCGAGGCGGCGGCGCGGGCGGAACCGTGAACATCGTCGCGAGCACCATCTCGGGCACCGGAACGCTCACCGTCATGGGCAGCGGCGCTGCCGACGGGGGTGGTGGCGGCGGCGGTGGACGGATCGCCATGCGCCTGACAACCGGCCCAGACACGCAGTTCGGCGCATTGACGATCCAAGCGTACGGCGGAGCGAAAAATTCTACCTTCGGTACTGAGGAACCCGGTGCCGCCGGAACGATCTTCCTGAAGGGCGCCAACCAGAGTAGTGGGCGACTGCTCGTGGACCACAACCTCAGCACGACCAGACGCACGTTGATTTCCGCAGGCGTCACCGACGCGACGGTCGGCGATGTTGTGCTGAGGAATCTCGGTTACATGGGCATCGCCGCCGGCCAGACCCTGACCGTCAACGGCAGTTGGTCCAACGCGGTGGCGACCAACGCGATCTCCGGCGGCACGGTGGTGTTCGCGGGAACCAGTCCCAACCCGGTGTCAATCTGGGGCGGCAACACCTGGAGCAATCTGACCATCGCCACGGCGGGCAAGATCGTTTGCTTCGAGCAAAGCAAGACCCAGACGGTGTACGGCCTCCCGGCCTTCAGTAGCGTGGCGCTGCGGTCCTCCCAGCCGGGCGCGTGGTGGTATCTCCTCAAACCGGGCAGCGGCACACAGGACGTGGGCCAGGTGACGGTCCAGGACAGCAACGCCACGAACGGCTGGGCCTTCCGGCCGGCCGGTGGCCAGAATCTAGGTAACAACGTTAACTGGCTCTTCCCGCCCAAAGGCACGGTGATCATGATGCGGTAGCCGCCTTCGCCCCGACCTCCCGCAGGGGAGTTGGGGCGAAGGCGCGCCAGGGGCGCAGAAGGGCAGAAGTGTTCAGTGTTCAGAGAGCCGAACACTGAAGCGTCGCGGGGCGGGTCTGGCGCAAGCCGGTCCCGCCCTGTGTGTTTTCGTGGTCCCGATCATTGTCCCTCCCTGGCCGCCATACTGGGTGGCTAGGGCAGTCCGCGTCTCAAAGTCTTGTGATGAGGTTGTTTTCGATGACGGCGAAACCCGATTCGATGTCGTAGGTGGATCCGACGGGCAGCAGATCGCCCAGGTCGGCGTTGAAAGCCGGATGGTGACGTTTTTCATCCAGATTCTGCGAGAACTCCTGCCGCGAGACGCTCAGTCCGCTGTGCCGCATGTACTGCCGGAAACACTCCGCGATTCCTTCCGGGTCGGCCCGCCCCTCGGTGAGACCGAGCCACAGATCGAAAAGGTCGCGGCCCTTGCGTCTCTGGTAGAGCGCCCGCAGTTTGGTGCCGAGCAGTTCCTCCAAGGAGAACGTCGGGACTTCGCAGGCGCCGGGTGAAAGTAGAGCTTATGCAGGGCCGTTCCTCCGCGAAAAACCAGTTGCTGGGAGAGCACCGGATTTGAGAAAACGGCCAGCATGCTTCGGACGATGATCAAATCCTGTTCGACTTTGGCATCCGACCGCCAAGGCGCCTGAGACCGCCAGGCGTCAATGTAGCCCTGCGGGATCATGACAGATCTCCTTCGACCTGGGCGTTCACCAAGAGATTCCAGCGCTTGTCTCGAGTGGCCCCCCGCGACGGCAGGGAAGGTTCGAGTCTGGCGGGAAGCGGCTTGCGTTTCGCCACCCAGGCAGCCAGCGGTCCCGTTTTGTCGGCGTACTCCGTCCGCTCCAGCAACCATCCCAGACGCTGGGCATGGGTCAGGTTGCCGTCGACTTCGGCGGCTTCCTCGAGGCGGGCGCCGTCGATGTACTCACCCAGTTCCTGCAAGACCGTCAGCACATTTCCGAGTCCGCCGACATGCCGACTGTAGCGCAGAAGGTCGATGGCCGTCGCTTCCGGAGTGGAGACGGGGATGTAGCCCGTAACGCCTTTAATCGACTGGGTCATTGTGACGGCCACTTTCCGTTTGACAAAGAAGCGTATTCCCACGCCACGGCAAGTTACTTCCCTAAGCGGTTTGTCTGTCACGACCTGGTACTTCTGTGGCCGTTGATGGGCCGCCCCGTGATACTCGGCGGCGCTCAACAGTCCGACATAAAAGGGCTGTCCAAGATGTCTCATCAACTCGACGATGAACCAGTCGGCAGGCAAGACGCCGACGGCGGAATGTTCCAGAGGCACCACGACGTAGAAGCCTCCATGAATGCGGGCGACCCGCTTGGCCGCAGACAGACGGGATGCAGCGCGATTGAACGCCACCTCCTTCATGCCCAGCAATTCTGTCGCCTCGCCCTTGGTAAAGGAATAGCGTCCCTGGGATGGCAGGGATGCGATCCATTTGTCCAAGGAATTCACCCGTCGAATGGTATCTTTCATGTTATCACCGATAAAGTTGTGGTTTGTAAATAGATACATCATTTGTCTTCTTTTGTAAATGCAAACTATTTGCACTGCGGTCCGACTAGGGATGAGGTTTCAATCGTTCGGCCTTCCCTCGTCCCCTCCGCCCAGAGGCACCGTGATCATGATGCGGTAGCCGCCTTCGCCCCGACTTCCCGCGAGGGAGTCGGGGCTACGGCGCGCCAGGGGCCGCCTTCGCCCAGGAGGCTACGGCGCGTCAGGGCTGCGGGGTGCCAGCGGACAGGAGTCAGGAGTCAGTGTGTCGTTGTCTTGAGTCTTAATCTCAGGTCTTAATCTCCAGTCTTAATCTTTCCGCGGAAAGACAAAGACCCGAGACGAAGACAGGAGATTAAGACCGGAGAAGGAAGCGACGCGGGGCGGGTCTGGCGAAAGCCGGCCCCGCCCTGTTTCATCTGGGTAGACGCGACGTCCCCGTCGCGTCAGGGTGGACGGTGGTGATCGTGACGCGGTGACGCGGTGACCTGATGACGCCCAAGCAGATTATGTCCGGGCGTCATCAGGTCAACGGGTCATCGCGTCAGCCCGGCGGAGCGGATTAAGGACGGGCCTCCCAACAGCACAAAAGAGTTTTCCATCGGCCAGATGATCGAGGACGAGGACGACGACGAGGACGAGAGGCTCGCCAGGAGGTGGGCGGTGGTGATCGTTACGCGGCGACCGCATGACCCGATGACGCCGGGAGGGCGCTGATCCATGGGCTGCGGCGCGGCGGGACGCCGCTTGTCTACCGATTGCGACGCGGTGATGGAACAGGGAATGCGCGAAGCGAGGTAGGGCAGCGGCGTCCCGCCGCGCCGCAGGCCAATGGAGATGAGAAGGGTTCAGGCCCACCGCGCCAGCGTTGGATGTTGGGTGTTGGATGTTTTGTGTTGGGTGTTGTCAGACAAGGTACAGGCCTTCTATCAACCCTGCTTCACAGGAAGGCAGAATGTCGATGGACGGGGACGGGCGATTGGGGTTGGAAGAGAAGTTTCTCGCCAAGACGCAAAGCGCGCAAAGAATCAGTTTTGTATCTCGTTAAATGAGCGATCTTGGCGGTCTTGGCGGCTTTGCGAGAAAGAATCTCCCCGATCAGGGCTGACGGAATGCCCATCCCTTGCGGGTTTTCATCCCTTTTTTTGATGGCCACAAAAAGCACAAAAGACACAAAAACGTTTTGTGATTGTTGTGCCTTTTGTGGCCAACTCTCTGTGGGCGGATTAGGGACGGGTGGCGAGTGGACCGGTGACGCGACGAGGACGTCGCGTCTACTGAAGACGCTGGCGCGGGGTAGACGCGATCAAAATGGAGAGGTCACTGGTGGCGGATTATGGACGGGCATCCCAACAGCATCCTCGTCCTCGTCCTCGTCCTCGTCGTCGTCCTCGATTTCACGATTCGAGGACGAGGACGACGACGAGGACGATGGAAGCGCCCTTTCGCCTCTCCTCGTACTGAACGCCGCCTCCCTGTCGCTTGCCGATTACGGACGCGTCGGTAATTATCGTTGTCGGGGATGGGCAGTTGAAGTAAAATGTACTGTTTAGCGCCTTAAACCTTACGAACAGCGAAGATAACAAGAAAGATGGTCCTGTGTGGGAGTGTGTGAGTATGTGGGTGTGGGAGTGTGTGGGAGAAACAGCGGTTTCTCACGTACACACACTCTCTCACACACACTCACCCACACACCCACGCACTCACACACTTGGGTTGCGGGCGAAGCCCGCGTTAGCGAAACAGGAGATCCGATATGAGCAAGACAGACAGACATGCCAGCCGCCTGCCGCGACCGGGCGATTTAGTTCCTTCCGGTGTTGAGACCGTCCGGCGGTTTGCCGGCGAGTGGGCCGCTGCCGCGGCCGGTGTGCCGGGCGATCCGCATGCGGTGCGGGTGGCTTCGTGGAAACAGGGGTGGGGCGCGTTGAGCGCCGATCGTGCTATTACGGGCGGGGCCTTGGTCATTGCCAACCAGACGTTTGCGCATGGTCTGGGCACTCATCCGGACAGCGAGATTGTCGTGCGCGCCGGGCAACCCATCCGCGCTTTTCGCGCCTGGGTCGGGATGGATGGCTTTGGCTCGTGTCGCTACCATAACGAGCAGGTCTGTCGATGTGCGGAACGCTTGATCTTCAGCGTGGATGTCGCAGGGCGCGAGTTGTGGCGCAGCCGCACCATCGGGATCAATACGCCGGCGGTGCGTGCGGAAGTGGCCGTGGGCGGCGCGACGGAACTGGTGCTGCGCGTCTGCACGCAAGACGGCAACACCGACTGGGCGCATGCGGACTGGGCGGATGCGGAAGTCGAACTGGCCGACGGGACGGTTGTGCGGATGGACGCCTTTGTGGCGCAGCCCGTGCCAACCGCCCTGCCGCCGTTCTCTTTCCGGCTGGGCGGCAAACCCTCGGCCGAACTGCTCGGCACATGGCAGGTGACGCGGACTACCAAGTCCGGCGCCGAAGGCGTGAAGGTGCAGGTGGTGACCTGGCGCGATCCGCATTCCGGCCTCGAATGCGAGATGGAGCAGCAGACCTTTGCCGGGTTCCCGGCTGTGGAGTGGGTGCTGCGCTTCCGGAATACAGGCAAGACCGATACGCCGATCATCGAGGACATTCAGCCCCTCGATACGCCGTGGGCCGTGTCCGGCGACGCGCACCTGCGGCGGTCGCGCGGTTCGCCTTGTACGATATCGGACTTCGAATATCAGATTACGCCGCTGGCGGCTGGCGAAACGATTCAGATGGTTGCGGGCGGCGGACGCCCGTCAAATACCTGGCTGCCGTTCTTCAACTTGCAGAGCGGCAATAAGGGCGTGATCACGGCCATCGGCTGGAGCGGGCAGTGGGCGGCGGAGTTTGTCCGCGATCAGGCTGGCACGGTCCGGCTGAGAGCCGGCCAGGAGTTGACGCATCTGGTGCTGCACCCCGCCGAGGAGATCCGCACGCCGCGCATGCTCTTGCTCTTCTGGGAAGGCGAGGTGCAGGAGAGCCACAACCTGCTGCGGCGTTTCCTGCTCGCGCACCATGTGCCCAAGGACGCTGGCGGCCTGCCCGTGATGGGGCCGGTCTGCGCCGCCACCTGGGGCGGGATGGAGTCGGTACACCATCTGGAGCAGATTGCGGACATCCGCGAGCACAAGCTGGATTATGATTACTACTGGATTGACGCTGGCTGGTACGGGCCAGCCGGGAGTTTTTCGCCGGATGTCTACACCGGCGAGTGGGCGAAGTATGCCGGCCACTGGAATGTCAATCCGCGTGCTCACCCCAATGGCCTGAAGCCGCTGGCCGATGCCGCGCACGCGGCTGGCCTGAAGTTCCTGCTCTGGCTTGAACCGGAGCGGGCCCTGACCGACACACCGTGGACGGTCGAGCATCCCGCGTGGTTCTTGGGCGAGCGCAAGTCCGGCGCGAGCCTGCTCTTCAATCTTGGCAATCCGGAAGCGCGATGCTTCCTGACGGATTTCATCTCGAACATGATCCGCGATGTGGGCATTGACTGCTATCGCCAGGATTTCAACTTCGAGCCGCTGCCGTACTGGCGCGCGGCAGATGCGCCGGATCGTCAGGGCATGGCGGAGATTCGCTACGTCGAGGGCCACTACGAATTCTGGGATGAGTTGCTGCGGCGTCATCCGGGGTTGCTGATTGATAACTGCGCCAGCGGCGGTCGGCGCATTGATCTGGAGACGATCAGCCGCAGCATTCCGCTGTGGCGGAGTGATTATCAGTGTGGTCCTGGTTTCGATCCGGCGGGTAGCCAGGTGCAGACGCACGGGTTGTCGTACTGGCTGCCGGTTCACGGTGGCGGCACCTGCGGGGGTCAGCACGATCCTCGGCGCGGCGACACGTACCATGTGCGCAGCAACCTCTCGGCGAGCCTCGAGTTCCCGATTTACTTCAACCAGGGCGACGGCGTACCCGATCACCCGTGGGACTGGCAGCGGCGGATGATCGAGGAGTACAAGCGCGCCCGGCCGTTCTTCTATGGCGACTACTATCCGCTGAACGGCGGGTCTGCCGCCTCTGATATATGGCTGGTCATGCAGTACCACCGGCCGGATCTCGGCGAAGGGATGATCCTCGCCTTCCGGCGCAAGGACTCGCCATTTGTCAGCGCCGACTTCCGGTTGCAGGGGCTCGACCCGGCGGCGGAGTACGAGCTGAAGGATTCCGAAACGGGTAAGACATGGAAACAAACCGGCCAAGAACTCCGCGAACGCGGCCTACGCGTGACCCTGGAAAAGACGCCAGAGAGCGGGTTGGTGTTCTATCGAACAAGGAAGGGATAACGCATGACAAAATCACGGGCTTCATGGATGCAGCAGGGAAAGTTTGGCATGATGGTGCACTGGCTGGCGCAGCGCACCCCGCAGCAATACGAGCACACGATCAAGGATCATAACGAGGCGGTCGACCGGTTCGACCTTGCGGGATTCCTGGATGGGTTCCGCCGTACCGGGGCCGACTGGCTCGTCTTCACGATCGGCCAGAACACGGGCTACTACGCCAGCCCGAACAGTGTGCTCGACCGCCTGGCCGGGCCGGGATATGCCTCCGAGCGCGATCTGGTGCTGGAGATCGCCCAGGGTGTGAAGAAGTTTGGGAAGCGGTTCATCGCCTACCTCCCGGCGCATGCCGGCTTTATCCCCGAGGCCCGGAAGGCGTTTGATTGGAAGGAAGAGGAGGGGGCGCCGATGGACGAAGCCCTGCAGCGCTATACGGCCTTCATCGCGGAGTATGCCCGGCGTTTTGGCCCGCTCCTGGATGCCTGGTGGTTTGATGGATTCTACGCCAATCATCCGGCGCATCAGGATCTCCCGCGCTACGCCAAGCTCTGGCTCGATGCAGCCCGGGCCGGGAATCCGGATCGCGCCGTGTCCTTCAATGATGCGTCCTTCTGCGATGGCCGTACGTTGCCGGTGGTGGACGATCAGGACTATCTCTCCGGCGAAACCGAGTTCCTGCTGAAGGGCAAGGCCCGGTTCAAGCGCGGCATGGAAACCGTGACGCCGGCCACCCACACGCCGCAGCCGCCGACACACTGCCTCTGGCACTGCCTGGTGCCGATTGACGTCATGTGGGAGCGCGGTATCGACTTTGCCGATTGGCAGAACCCGCCGTTTGCCTGGGTGCCGCCGGAGCCGCACCAGATGGAGCGCCCGCTCTACACGGTCGCCGAGCTCGAGACCGTGGTGCGCGATTTCAAGGCCGCGGGCGGCGGTGTCACCTTCAATGTCGGGATTTTCCAGGAAGGCGGGCTCGGTCCGGAAACGGTGGCCCAGCTCGCGGAGTTGGCGGAACGGGAGGGACAGCAGAAAAGGCGAAGTAGCAAGAAGGAGAAACGCATGAGCGCACCTTTGATCTATACCGGCAAATGGCATGGGAAGAAATATTACTTCGGACTGCACTACGATCTGCATGCGGGCGAGAAGGACACCGACCTGGGCGCCCGCTGCTCTCCCCGCGAACTGAAGCCGCTCCTGCGGATGATGGCGCCGGATTTTGTGCAGACCGATTGCAAGGGGCATCCGGGCGTAACCAGTTGGTGCTCGAAAACCCCGGGCGCCACCGTATCCCCCGGCGTGGTCAGGGATGCCATGCGGCAGTGGCGCGCCGCGACCCGCGAACTCGGCATGCCGCTGCACTGCCACTACTCCGGCATCTGGGATGCGGCTGCCGGCGCCAAGCATCCGGACTGGGCCCTTCGAGGTCCGACCGGCAACCCGATGGGCGCTCCCGGCGAAACGTCCGGTGAGCTGACCGACAAGCGAATGTGCCCGCGCAGCCCCTACCTGGACAAGCTGATGCTGCCGCAGATGAAGGAACTCATCGATCGCTACCAGGTGGACGGCTTCTGGGTGGACGGTGACCTGTGGGCAATGGAGCCCTGCTACTGCGGCCGCTGCCGCGCGGCTTGGACCGCGGCCACCGGCATCGCCAAGCCGCCAGCCGACGAGAAGGATACGAACTGGGCCCGGTGGTGGAACTTCACCCGCGAGAGCTTCGAGGCCTACGTGACGCGCTACTGCGACGCCATTCACGCGCACAAGCCCGGCGTGCTCGTCTGCTCCAACTGGCTGCAGACGTTCCGGCATCCCGGCGAGCCGAAGGTGCCCACCGACTGGATCAGCGGCGACAACGCCTGGGTCTGGGGTCTCGACGGCAGCCGCTGTGAGGCTCGCTTCCTCTCCACTCGGGGCAAGCACTGGGACATCATGCTGTGGACCTTCTACTGTTCGCACGGCATGGGGCAGGCGGATTCGCCCTGGGTGGCCAAGCCAGCCGAGATGTTAATGCAGGAAGCGGCGGTCCTGCTCGCGTTCGGCGGCAATGTCCAGGTCTACGAGAATCCCCCGGGGCTGCGGGACGGGCGCCTGGTTCCGTGGCGCCAGAAACGCTGGGGCGAGGTGGGGCGTTTCATCAGGAAACGGCGCGCGGTCTGCCAGGGCTCGCGGACGATTCCGCAAATCGCGGTCCTTCACTCCGAGCACCACGTGCGCAGCACGCCCACCGGCAGGAATCTGATGTGGAATGTGGATGTGGCTCCCGTGCAGGGCGCGGTCTTTTCCCTCCTCGAATCGCACTACGGTGTGGATATCCTGGACGAGTGGGCCCTGTTGCCTCGCTTGAAGGAGTTCCCGGTGGTGGTCGCACCGGAGCAGGACAAGATGTCCGACGCCATGGTTCGGGCTTTGCAGGACTATGTGCGTAGCGGCGGACGTTTGCTCGTCTCCGGTCCCGCCGCCTTCGACCGATTTGGCGGCGAGTTCCTCGGTGTGAAGGGCGAAACGCTCGAAGCGATGGCCACCTATCATGTGCCGGCCGGCGACGCCGCCACGCCGCTGCACAGCGATCCCTGGCGACTGGTGACGCCGACCGCGGCGAAGGGCGTTGGCCATCTCGGCAAGACCCCGCTGCTCGACGATCGACTGCTGCCGCACCCGGCCTTTACTGTGAACCGGGTGGGCAGGGGACGAGTGGCCTATGTGCCGGCCAACCTGTTCCGCGACTTCAACCGCAACCGCTATCCGCAGACACAACGATTCGTGGCCGACGTGATGAAGCCGCTCGCGGGTCGCCTGGAGATCCAGGTGCAGGCCCCCATCGGCACGGATGTGGCCCTGCGCGCCCAGGGGCGCCGCCGCATCATCCACCTTGTCAACCGCTGCAGTGGTATTCCCAACCAGGCGGCCAACGGCGCCATCGACGAGATCCCGGAAGTCGGCCCCGTCACGGTGCGCATGCGCATGCTGCAGGCGCCGAAGAAGGTCACGCTAGCCCTGGAGAAAGGCGCCCTTTCGTGGAGGTATGCGTCTGGCGTGCTGACCATCAGGCTGCCTCGCTATCGCATTCATGCTGCAATCGTGATCGCGTGACGGAAAGGAACGGAACGGAGACAAGACGATGAAAAAAAATCCAGATAAGAAACTGACCCTCTCCTGGCGCATCGGGCTTCCTCACTGGGAAACCGAAGAGCCTTTTGAAAACTTGCTGGCGCTGCTGCGCGAACACCGGTCCGTGGTGGACGAAGTGGCGATGTTCGAGACGATCACGCATCATCTCTACATTCCGCTCGATGTCTACGCCCGCCGGATGGAACTCGCCGCGAAACGGCTGGATGCCTTTCGCCAGGCCGGCATCCCGTCGGTCGGGATCAACGTGCTGTGCACCATCGGACACGTCAACGAGGCCTGGTCATACATGCCCCCGCTGCCGTGCCAGGCGATGGTCGGACACGACGGGTCGGTTTCGCATAGTTGCGCCTGTCCCAACACGCTCGAGATGCGGGCCTATGTGCGGGCCAAATACGAACTGGTGGCCAAGGCCAAGCCGGACTTCATCTGGGTGGATGACGACATCCGCATGCATTTTCACGGTGTTGAGTTCGGGTGCTTCTGCCCCACCTGCCTCGCGCTCTTTGCCACGCGGGTCGGTCGGACCTATACCCGCGAGGAGCTGGTCCAGGCTTTCGACGTTCCCGGTCAGGGCGGGGTGCGTGAGCTTTGGGTGGATCAGAACATCGCTACCCTTGAATCGCTGATGACAGAGGTGCGCACGACCATTCACAAGGTCAATGCGGGCATCGTCATCGGCAAGATGACGGCCGGAGCCGGGTGGACAACCTATTCTGGACAGGCTTTTGATCGTTGGTTCACGGCGCTGGGTGCGACCAAGGGACGCCCCGGCGGCGGTTTTTACAGCGACGAGAGGCCGCTCGACATGCTGTACAAGGCGCTGGAATGCGGTCGGCAACGCGCCACGCTGCCTCCGTCCGTGCACGACGTGCAATACGAACTGGAAAACTTTCCATACCAGCGTTTGAAGAAGTCGCCAACATCCGTGGTCAACGAATGCAGTCTGGCTTTGGCGCATGGCCTGAACGGCGTCGCTTTCAACATGCTGGGCACGTCACTCGAGGACAGCCTGCCATGGGTCCATGCCATTCCGGCGGCTCGGCCTGTATGGGAAAAATGGGTGGCGCACGCCGCCGGTTTGCCGACTGCCGGGCTCTGGCCGGCCTGGAGCACGCGATTGATGGCCCAACGCTCGGTGCGTCCGGGCGAAAGTTGGTGGGGGGTGGGCCGCCACAACATCAATATTCCGAAGGTCCTGGGCGAGATCGGGCTGCCGTTGGCTTCGGACACACCGGCCTGCGGGACTGTGCTCTGCGGCCACGTGGCGGAGGTGTTCAGCGACGACGAATTGAAGGCCATGCTCGCGCGCGGCGTGCTCATGGATTCGACGGCGCTCGAATTGCTGACCGAGCGTGGGCTGGGGCATCTCACGGGCGTACGTTTGGCCCAGCGCCTTGATAATGGTCTTTGGGAGCACTTCACGGATGATCCAATGAACGGACGTGCGGCGGGAGAAATCCGCGATGCGCGCATCGAATTCTGGGGTGACGCCAGGGGGATGGGCGACGTGCTGGAGCCGATCGCCCAAGGGGTCCGCGTGCTGACCACCATCGAGGACTACTTCTCGCGTCCACGGGGACCGGGTATGACTGCCTTTGAGAACGAACTGGGCGGCCGGGTGGTGGTGATGGGGTATGCGCCGTGGATCTTCCTGCACTCTGTGGGGAAGCGCCTGCAGTTGCAGAACGTGGCGGATTGGATCAGCCGTGACACGATGCCCGTGCGGGTGGACGAGACTGTGCCGCTGGTGTCTGTGGCGCGGGTCGCCGCGGATCGTCAGCGCGGGGCGGTGATGCTCTTGAATGCCGGCTTTGATACCATTTCCATTTCCGAGGCGACCGTGCATCTCCGCTTTCCTGTCCGGCAGGTTCATTTGCTGACAATTGGACGGAAAAGCCGGGTATTGCCGGTTGAGACCGAGGCCACCGGCTGTCGCATCGTATTGAGAAACATCGAGCCGTGGGGCTTGCGGGTATTAGTGTAACAAGGGAGAATTGCTGGAAAAACTTCCACGTGGACCGATTTTTGGATACGATAGTCAGACGCTTGAAATGTTAGCGGATCCTTAGCGGATCCTTGCGCAGCCATTCTCAGATTGGAATCCCATGTCATACACGTATCCTATTGGCCGGATGCTGGCCGGCGATCCCCAGCGGGTGCAGGCGGCCGTTGAGCAATTCCATGCCCAGGCGGTCGACCACGTCGCCTTGTGCGGGGGCGAGACCGGGTATTCGCCGTATCGAACGACCCTGGGCGGGCGCGAGTCGGTTTCCGGCCCCGGCACGTTTACACGGCGGGCGTTGCGGACGCTGACCTTCGCTCCCGGGCGGCAGCCGGGGTGGTGGATCAAGCGAACCGATCTCAGTGAGCAACTGAACGTCGGCGTCTCGCCGCGCAACATCTGGACGAGCCAGCGCAACATTGTGCTTCGCAGCGGCTCGCCTCACAACTACCTGCGCATGATCGAACACATTGTCGCCCTGCGGCTGGGGATGGGAATCGACGACGTGGTCATCGAGACCGGATCGGGCGATCCGCCGCTTTTCGATCGCAGCAGCATGGATCTGGTCGAGGCGGTCGAGCGTGCCGGTGTGGTCGAACGGGACGAGCCGGCGCGTTATGTGACGGTGAAGGAACCGGTCACCCTGGGCGGTGAGCGGGGAGATTTCGTGACGATCCTCCCCGCCGCAAAAGGCGTCCGCACGCTGCGCCTTGACTGCGCGATCAATTTCGCCTCGGTGATCGGCAAGCAGCGGATCGTCTTTGACCTGACCCCCGCGACTTTCCGCACCGGCGCGATTGCACGCACCAACGCAACCCGGGCGCAGAGATTCTTCGGGCACACCATCGGCATGCTGTTTGCAGACACCCGTAATACGGGCTATACGGACACGAATATCCTGATCCACGGCAAAAAACGGTATTTCAACGAGCCGAAGCTGATCCAGCCCGATGGCCGTTCGCTGGAGCCGGTGTGGCATCGCGCCGCCCTCGACCTGCTGGCGGCGTTGGCGCTGATCGACTGCGGCCGCCTGGCCGGGACGGTCGTTTCCTACCGTGCCGGGCATATGTTGGACTGCCGCCTGATGACGCTGCTCTATCTGCACGACCTGCTGGAGGCGTGCTAATCGGCATAGGCGCGGATACCGGCGGCGATCGCTTCGGCAAGGCGCTGACGATGCGCATCGGTGTCGAGCTGGCTCGCCTCGTCAGGGTTGGATAGAAAACCGACTTCCACGAGAATGGCGGGGCAGGGGGCGTTGCGCAGGATATGGTAACGGGCCCGCTTGATGCCGCGGTCGGGACGGTCAAGTCCGGCCAGACGGCTGTGCACGGCGTAGGCCAGGGCGAAATTGGCGCCGTCGAAGCGGTTTCCGGGGACGGCGGCTTCGGCGGCCCCCCCGCCGGTTGACGCCCAATCGGCGGCGGGGACGAGATAGGTTTCAATGCCGGCCGCCTGCACATTGGCGGCCGCGTTCGCGTGAATGCTCACCAGGCAGTCGGCCGGTGCGTTTGCCGCGTGTGTGACGCGCAGATCAAGCGGCAGCGTGAGATCGTCGGATCGTGAAAAGAGCACCTGCACCGGCGCAGTGGCGAGGGCCGCCGCCGTGCGGCGCGCCAGATCCAGCACGAGCTCTTTCTCCTGCCGCCGTGTCCCGGCGCCCACGGCGCCCGTATCGTCGCCGCCATGTCCGGGATCGAGCATGACGGTCAGAAACCGCCGATGGGCGGTTTGCGGCAGGCGCGTTTCCGGCGGCGTGTGCAGCGCCACCAGATCGCGGACATCGGGGGGTGACAGGTAGAAGCAGTCAGATCCCGCCGGATGGGCGGTCAGTGGCGCGTTGAGCCAGGCACAGACGCCGTCAATCTCCAGACGGCGGCTGTTGGTGAAAAACCCGATCGTGTGATGCGGGGTCTTCAGCGTCGCGCCTGTGGACGAGACCCGCCAATCTGCCGCACACGCCTGAAACTGCCGGGCCGCATCAACCAGCGGCACCCAGCCGGCGAGGCTGGGTGGCGGCGGGATGCTGGGCGGCAGCGTCGGCAGCGTCGGCGGCGTCACGGTGGCGCAGGCGGCCAGGAACAGGCAGCACACCGCCGCAAGCCAAGCCGAACTGAGGGGCGGCTGAACGGTCTGGAGGAGTGACTTGATAAAATCGATCACGGGTTGATATCGACCGTCGCTTTTTCACGTAGATCGGCAACGTAAGCCGCAACCACTTCGCCCCGGGCGGCATGACGCAGGAAGTCGCGAACGGATTCGCGCACGTCGTCGAAAGACGCTTCGGTGGCCGGCTCCTCGTCGTTCTTGTAGATGATGTGGAACCCGAACGGCGTCTCGATCACATCACTCAACGCGCCGACTTTCAGGGCGAACACGGTCGTGTCAAACTCGGGAACCATCATGCCGCGGCTGAACCATCCGAGGCTTCCCCCTGCCGACTTGCCGCTCGGGCAGTCGGAGTGCGCCTTGGCCTCTTGGGCGAAGTCGCCGCCCGTCGCGACCCGGTCGCGCACCTGGTTGAGCTTGGCGATGGCGTCAAACTTCGCCTGCGGGCTGTCGTTCAGCGGCTTCACGAGAATGTGTTGGGCCAACACGCGCAGGTCACGCTTGTATTCGTCCTTGTGCGCCGTGAAATGGGCGAGAATGTCGGCTTCCTTCGGATCGGGAACCCCCGCCGTGACGGTCTCGATCAACTTTTCGACTCGCTGCCCGGTCTTGAGTTGCGCGCGGAACGCGTCTTCCGCAAGTCCCTGCTTGACCAGCATCTCCTTGAGCTGCGCGGCGCCGCCGACCTGTTCGGAGACCTCCTGCATCTTCTCGTCGACTTCCGCATCGCTCACCACCAGATCGAGTTTTCCCGCCTGATCGAACAGGAGTTTGGCGCCGATCGCCTGATCGACCGCCCGCTGCCGCAGCAGGGGCGCCTGCGCCCGCACCTGCTCCTCGGGCATGTGTTGCGCATAAAACCGGACCAGCCGGGAGAACTCGTATTCAATCGCCTGGGGCGGGATGACCTGCCCGTTGACCTTTATCGTCGGAATCGCCTGTTTGTTTGTCATGGGCAGAAGTGTAGCTTTTTCAGTCCGCGCTGCCCAGACTTTTCACATCCATTCACTTGCCACGCGGATTCACTCCTGCTAAGCTGTTCGCATGGTGTGGTGTTTCAAAGCAAGCGTGGTTCTGCTCATCCCGGCCCTCGTGTTCGGGGGTGCGTCTGATGTCCGGGCGCAACAGGCGGAGACGCGTTTCAGCGACTATCAGGTCGGCTTCAACCGCGACACCCTGGCGCTTCAGGTGCTGCTCGACAGGAGGCATTTGTCCTGCAATTGCATCGACGGAATCTGGGGGCCGAGGACGGAGATCGCGCTCCTGACCTGGCAGGCGCTGAACGGCCTGCCCACCACCGGCATTCCCGATGCCTCGGTGCTGGAGGCGCTCGCCGTCGGCCCCCCTGTGCTCACCCCCTATACGGTGACCGAAGCGGATGCCGCTACTCTCGGTCCGTTTCCAGCGGATTGGGAGGAGAAGTCAAAGCTGCCGGCGTTGCGGTACGAGACCCTTCAGGAGATGTTGGCCGAGAAGGGGCACCTGTCACAACGCGCGTTGCAGGGGCTCAATCCGGAGGTGGCCTGGCCCAATCCACCCGCAGGCACCGAGATTATACTGCCCGACTGCACCGCTGAGAAGCCGCCGCGGGCCGGCTCGATACGCATTACCTTGGCGCGCACGGAGATCGCGGTCTATACCGTCGACGGGACGCTGGCAGCCCTCTTTCCCTGCTCGATTGCCCGCGATAAGAGCCACCGTCCCGACGGCACGCTCACGGTCCGTGCCGTCGCCCCCGACCCCAACTACACCTACGACCCGCAACTGTTCGATCCGGGCGGTGAAAAGACGGTGAAACTGATCATTCCGCCCGGCCCGAACAACCCGGTCGGTCTCGCGTGGATCGGCCTTTCCCTGCAGGGGTACGGCATGCACGGCACACCCATTCCCGAGAACATCGGCCGGGCCGAGTCCAGAGGGTGTTTTCGCCTGGCCAACTGGAATGCGGTCAAGTTGCTGCAGATGGTGGAAATCGGCACACCGGTGGTCATCGAGGAGTAACCTATGAAAATTTATCTCAGCGGGCCAATCATGGACGAGCATCTCCATGCCGCCCGCACCTGGCGCCAGATCGCCCGGGAGCGTCTGGCCGACGCGTTCGTGCTGCTCGATCCCATGCGCCGCGATTTCAAGGACCGGGAGTTCGACAGCGCCAATGAGATCGTCGAGTTCGACCTGCAGGATGTCCGCGATGCCGACATCCTGCTCGTCAACTACAACCGTGCCTCCATCGGCACCTCGATGGAGGTCTTCTACGCGGCCCACGACCTCGGCAAGTTCATCGTCGCCTTTTCCCCCATTCCGTTTAAAGAGTGCTCTCCCTGGATGGTGCGCTTCTGCACCAAGATCCTCCCCACGCTTGAGGAATCCATCGCCTATATCCGCCAACACTTCATCCAACGCCACGTCGTGTGAATGTTCCCCCGCATACCCCCCTGCTGATCGTGTCCGCCCGTATTATTGATCCGGCTTCGGGTCATGACAGGGTGGGGGATCTCTATGTGGTCGACGGCCGGTTCGCTCCGGTTCCCTCGTCTCTGCCCTCCAACACGCGCCGTGTCGATGGCCGCGGGCTGGTCGCGACACCGGGCCTCTGGGACATCCACGTCCATTTTCGTGATCCGGGCGCGGCGGCGGCCGAGACGCTGGCCAGCGGCGCGGCGGCGGCGGCGGCTTCCGGCTTCACCACCGTGGTGACGATGCCCAACACCTCGCCGGCCTGCGACACGCCGGCGTGGATTCAGTATCAGACCGATCCCGCGCTGCCGGTGACCGTGCGTCCTGCGGCCTGCATCACCCGCGGCCGTACGGGGGACACGCCGGCGGATCTGGAGTCGCTGGCCGCGGCGGGCGCGGCGGCGTTTACCGACGATGGCGCGATGGTCGCCGATGACGCCGTCATGGCCGAGGCCATGCGTCGCATCCGGCCGCTCAACCGCATCGTCATGGATCACGCGGTGGTTCCGTCTCTCGCCGGGCCGGGCGTCATTCGCGATTGTTCCGTCGCACGGCGCTTTCATTTGCCTCTCTTTCCGCCCGAAGCGGAGACCGAAGCAGTCGCCCGCGACATTCGCCTCTGCCGGGAAACCGGCTGTGCCGTCCACATCCAGCATCTCTCCTGCGCGGGCGCTGTTGCCCTGATTCGCGCGGCGCAAGCCGAGGGCCTACCGGTGTCGGCCGAAGTCTCGCCACACCATCTTGCCCTCGCCGCCGAGGACATCCCCGGGGATGACGGCAATTACCGGATGAATCCGCCGTTGGGGAACCGCGCGGATGTGGACATGTTGCGCCAAGCCGTGCGCGACGGCGTGATCGCCGTCCTGGCCACCGACCATGCGCCGCATGCGGCTGCGGCGAAGGCGCATGGTTTTCAGAAGGCCGCATTCGGTGTGATCGGGCTCGAAACCGCGCTTGGCGTGACCTACACCACCTTGGTTTCCGGCCTGGGGATGCCGCTTCTCGACTTCATCGCCCGCTGGACCACGGGGCCTGCGTCAGTCCTCCGAATGCCCGCGCCCGGACTGACCGCGGGCCACACCGCCGATCTCGCGTTGCTCGACCTCGTCACGCCGTGGCAGGTCGACCCGGACCGCTTTCGTTCGCGCGCGCGCAACTGCCCCTTCGTCGGGAAAACGCTCGTCGGCCGGGCCGTCCTCACCGTCAGCCGCGGCCGCGTGGTGCACGATGACACCCGGCTTCCGCCGCTGGGAACGCGCCCTTAAGGGCCCAGGCAGGCGCGGTAAACGGACAGAGTCGCTTCAGCGGCCTTTTCCCAGGTGAATTCAGCCGCCCGCGCGAGGCCGCGCTGCCGCGCCTGTTCGTGCCAGTCGTGCGCGGCAACCAT
>Ga0268276_1000303_pt1 | contig 59443 bp, 64 predicted proteins | sample saktaG_4_FD_190145 | JGI IMG/M metagenome (GOLD analysis project Ga0268276, IMG submission 190145) | Saline water microbial communities from Sakinaw Lake, British Columbia, Canada - sak_2010_1_5_45m | ecosystem: Environmental > Aquatic > Non-marine Saline and Alkaline > Saline ... | reverse complement strand
AATTAACCAAGGTTCTTGAGCTGATGAATAATCGACCTCGTAAGTGCTTAGGATATAAAACCCCATTAGAAGTGATGTATGAATTTTAATTATGCATAAAGTGTAGCACTTGAATTGACAAATCATCTGCAAAAAAAAACCACACTCTAGTGCGGTAATGTTCATGTGGAGCGGGCGAGGGGAATCGGACTCTAGTACTGCTCCAAAAGAAACGCAAACCATTTGCGTTTTTTATTTTCTAGGGGGATTATCAATGACAGATCCTGTATTCTTAAAAAACATAATCATCGAAAAAATTAAAACATCATCTCGATATGGCGATATTAGGATATATAAGATGGTTTTAGATTTCTTCAGCAATAATCAAGATCAAGCAGATCAATTCATGTTATCCAGTTTTGGAGGATATGAAGAAAACGAATTATCTGATATTAAATTGAGGATGTCGAGAAACAAAAAAAAATATAATTTGGAATCTAAAGCTTCATGCCAGGTACAAGCTTTTTAATTTATGGTTAAGTCTTAATTGAAGTTATTGAGAGGTGTCCCTGGCAGGTGCACTCAATGGCTTCCATTAGGACTTAAAAACTATGCCAGGAGGTTAAAGTATATGTCCTGTAAAAAGAAAGAATCAAAATATAGTAACAATAAAAAAGCAGTTAGATCTTCAGTAGAAAAAGCAGCTGCAGTATTTAAAGCTTTAATGAGGGAGCATCAAATTGAAACACCATCGATGCATCCAGGTCAGTTGAATTTTGATGCCGATTTATTCCCAACATTTAATTACGAGGTGAAATCATGCCAATAATACTTAGTAGAAGAAAATTAGATCAAGCAATAGAAAATCCTCAGCTCGATTGTAACAAAGGCAAGTTTATAGCAATCAATAAAGATAATTCATGTATAGCTGTAGATAATAGATCCGGTAATGCATGGAAAAAAGTGTTCACAAAATCACGTGATGCTATTGATTGGTTAAATGATAAGTACCAGGTGCGATCATGATAGAAAAGAAAAGTGTAAAAGAATCAATCAATAGCTCTTTAAAATGGTGCACAATTAACTTGGGTGAAACAGAAAAAAATACATTTCCTCATGCTTTGAAACACTATATTGAGGTTGCTATTGATTACATTGATAAAACTGAAACCATCAATGATCATGCAATTAAGATACATCAGAATGCAATCGATCATGGATGGTGGATTGAAAAGAGATCCTTTGGTGATATTACAGCACTTGTACATAGTGAGTTATCAGAAGCATTCGAAGAACATCGAGAAGGACGTCCCATGGTATGGATAGCTGAGAATGGAAAGCCTGAAGGAATAGCAGTTGAGATGGCAGATGCAATCATCCGGATTTTGGATTGGGCAGCTGCAGTAGGCATTGACATGAACGAGATCATAAACTTGAAGCATCAATACAACTTGACAAGACCTTAAAGCATGGCAATAAAAAATTGTGAGGTAAATTAAATGGATAAAAATTTGGATTTAGAACAGTTGTATTTGAAAGAACAAAGTTACATCAAGAAAGTATTTTGGGCATTGATGATTTGTATCGTATTTATTTTTGCATTATCTGCATTTAAATTCTATGTGTTTGATATTTGGGATTGGTTATATAACGCTTTAGTCTATGCATCTATGCTACCTACATTTATATACATGTATCTATTTGCAAAAACAACTTTAATGATACAAAAATTAAGACCTAATAAAGAGTTTTACAACTATGAGAGTGATGAGAAAGCATACCAGAATAACAAGTTAATGCTCACTATATTTATATTCATTTCACTAGCTGCAATCACCACAATGTTTGTCTTGGATATGATTAATTCAATTAACATACCATTCTATGCAGTATTCTCTATTGTGGCACTTGCTTTTATGTCTCTTATGGGCAGTTTTCTTGCGCTCGATTATTTAACTAAAATTAGAGCTAATTATTTAAAACATCACTCATGACATCTACATTCTGGCTGATTGTATGCGTCCCATGGGTAATATTGATAGCATTTGCGTACGTGATTTATAAAATGGATCACAAATCAAAAAAGGTATAAACCATCCCTTTTGATGGCTGATATATTTCATTTGAGGATGTAGAACGCAACTCTACATCCTCACACCTCCTTTGAAAGGAAAAAAAATATGATAAAAGCTGAAATGTTAGAACAAATAGATCACGAAACAATACTTAAGCTGATGCTTCCATCTGATGTAATCAACCAAGTTAAACAAGATGTGAAGGTTTTCTACAGCTACAGACATAAAGTATCAAAAGGTGTGCTCAATGCGATCCTAGTTAGAACGATTAAAGTTACTGGTGAAAATCTATTCAATGTAGCTTACTTACGAAAAGTAGCTGAAACCTTCAAAGCTGAAGGGATTAAGACCACTGTATCAGCAATCGAATACATTGAACGTGAGCATGACAAAGAAAGCTCCTGAGAACACTCAGAGTATCTGCAGGTGAGCCTGATTGGATGGATGGTTATATAAAGGATCTTGCAACAGTGCAAGGTTAGAATGGAGTACCATGGCAACATACGGATTTGGTAAATTGAATGGCTTACAGCTTGAATACATTGATGGCATCAACATGAATGATTACTATGCTGCTGGTGGTTCTTTCATTTCGACTAAGTTATTGCAGAAGCTCATGCTTCAGTATTCAACATCTGGAAAGCTCATTTATTCAAATAGAGAACTCATGGATACATTCCACGTTACACGCAGAGGGTTACAAATTTCAATATCAGAGCTTGAAGCTATAGGTATTGTTCATCGTACGTTTACAGATCCTCAAACAAAGTATGTACGCACCGGATTTACACTTGATGTTGATATGGCAACCAAATGGCTATCCATGACTAGAAAAGATGTAGAGAATCGTCCTAGGGGAGATTTGTGTAAACACTTTGTTATGCAAGCTGTAATTAAAGTTAAAATGTTTGCTAGAGAACTTAAGAAGATCCTCAAGATAAAGAAGAATGAACTGGATAGAAAAGAGATCCAGGAGAAACTAGAAAAGATAAATGAGAAACAGGCTGAGTATGAAAGCCATATTAAGTATATTGTTAAGCATGCCGGTAAGTATTTAAACATAGAATTCACAGAAGCTGATCAGGATGATTTAGAGTCAACCTTCAGCAAATGGATGTCTGAGCTTGATTATAGACCACCAACGATGGTTACGAACTAAATATCTCACCTTGGATGCTGATGCATCCTTTTAGTCTATTCAAAAACTACATAAAAAGTGATTATTTACCAGGACATCGATGCAAGGTGTCTTTTTTGTTGCTCATATGCATATTAGATTGCCAGGGGTGAGGATTGGATTGCCACCTGTGAATTGGATTTCCCCCCCATGCATCCAGGATACATCTATTCGTTTTCCCCATACTAATTGGAATTATTTTATCAAAGATAAAATGAATTCTAAATAAAGATTCTTATTCATGTGGATGCGAATAAAAAAAGTGCTGAAATTCTTTTCAAATCTCGTTTATATTGTGTAGTATAATGATTAGATAAGATGACTAGAAGATAAAAGATTGATAAGTCGTGAATCGTTCGTAACTCACTTTGGTAAAAATCTTTAATAATTTAAGAGAATAAAAAAGAAGTCCGCAAGGACTTCTAAATTACTAATTTATAATAGAGGTATTAATGCTTAGCATGTCATATAATTCAATGACGACCTAATTATTCCCTTTAACTAAAAATAAATGCAGGAGACTATAACCAAATAAAACTTGAAAAGGTATCAATCCCAAAGTTGGTGATATTCCTAATTGCAAAAAAATATTTACGATGAAACCAATCATTAGTACTTGTGAAGAAGCTACAATGAAATATAGCAGTACAAATACCAATAATTCAGGTCGAAATGTGATTTTCCATACAGATTTCTTAAAGATATTAATGCTAATGAGACTAATTGAAAGTCCAATTATTGAATAAGTGACTAGATTGATAGTATTATACTGAGAAAAATAAAAAGATTGTGATGCAGAATTGAGTAGATATGACTGAAGATATATAGCAAGTATAACAAACGCTGTAACTAATGACAATCTAACACCTAAACCAAAATCAATTTTTCTCATGTTAACTCTCCTTAGACAGTATATATAACAGTGTTCGTAAACTGAAATTCCCAAGATCCAGTTCCTCTAACAATTGTACATCTCATAATTGCTCGAATCCCATGTGTATATTCTGATATAACTGGAACCCAATCAGAAGGTGCATAATAGACATAACTTCCATAAATTGTGGTATGAGTTATACTTTCATTAAAAACTGTAAATACATTCCCATTATAATACCATCCACTTTGGTCAAGTTCGACTTCTTGAGAAGTGATGCTCAATTGAATATCGTCAATCAACCAACCACCTGATGCTTTAACTAAATCAATATAATGTAAATTTCGAGTAGAATCGTATGTTTCATTCCAATAAATTGTTGAACTTGCTTGAACACCGATTGATCCATCCCAATCAGAAGCATATTGGCTACCATCATACTCCGGTGGTGTCACACCTACACCTCCACCCTCACCGTCATCAAAATAGATGAGACTGGTGATATACGTTGTAACAATAATGTTGTCAGATGTTTTAACTTTTTTTAGTACCTGAGTATATTCGAAAACTTTTATTTTTTGATAATCGCTAACTATTTTACCATCTTTTTTCACTAAAACACAGTGATCAATAGTAGTATCTTTAACTGGAATTTTTTTCTGTAATCCCATTTTAAGTATTTCTTTCTCATCTTTAACATCATTGTTTTGATATAAAATTGTTGAAGATGAAGTAGCTAAAACACTAAAATTAACAAATTGTAATGAAAAAGCCAGAAAGATAGCAAATATAAATACAAATATTTTTTTCATTTTCCCTCCTATTTTTTTAGAAAATACCCCCACATAACGTTTACAAATTAGTGAGTTTATTTTAACATAAATGTTAGAATGTGTCAATTATTCATTAAGTGCGATAAGTCGTGAGTCTTTCGTACCTCACTCAGACTGGAATCCATGCATAAGTTTATCGTCGATACCAGTATTACATTAAATACAGCTCATGCTTATGTCTTCCTCTATCTGGATAAAGATTGTTTATAATTCAAATTTGATATATTTTGATATTCAAATATTAAGACTTTATTAAGAATACACATAAGACTCATTAATAGACCTTAGTAAATGATAAAATATATTTGTGCTAAATGCTGGAATGAGTATTAATACCAATTTATATGCAAAAATGCAAGGCATGAAAGGTGATAAAATGAAGTTTAATATGTTTCAATTCCTACACGCAATTTATGTGTTTCAAGATTTAGTAGAAAAAGAACTTTTTGGTCAAGCGACGAATAATTACGCTAGAGTTATCTATGTGTCATTAAAAATGGGCAGAATATTGAAGTTGAGTGATTATGAGATTCTTGATTTATTATTTCTAGCTCTTTTACGCGATAACGGAATGTCTGCAAAAGAAATATTCGAAACACATTATCAGAGCGTATCTACTGGGTTAATTCCTATGACTATTTCAAGAGAACATTGCATTAGAGGCGAAGATAACCTTCAAAGATTCCCCTTTTTTTCAAATCCTCAAAATGTGATTATGTATCATCATGAACACTATGATGGGACTGGGGTTTTTGGAATGAAGGGCGAAAATATTCCACTCATGTCACAGATTATTTTTCTTGCCTCAAATATAGATTCTGTATACAATTTTGACTTAGTAGCTAAAGATCCAGCTATAAAAGATTCCATGAAGGAATATGTTAAGAATAATAAAAGCAAATTGTTTTCTGAAAAAATCACAGAATCATTTTTAAGATTAGCTAATGATGATATGTTTTGGAATGTCTTTTTGAATCATGAGATTTCAAATGCTGTGAAAAAGGAAACGGCTACTTATAATTTTGATTTTACATTTAGTAAAATTCGAGAGATGACTAGTATTTTTTCGAGAATAACAGATATGAGCTCATCATTTACAACTAAGCATTCAGCAACTCTTGCTCGCAATATGGAGCAGATGATCCAATTCTATAAATTTGATGAAGATCATCGTCAAAAATTACTTATCGCATCGGATTTACATGATATCGGTAAATTAGGAATCCACCCAGCAATATTAGAAAAAAAGGGAAGCCTAACAAAAAATGAATTTGTTGTAATCCAACGACACCCCTTAATTGGTTATAAAAGTATAAATCAAATTAAAGGTTTGAAAGATGTTGCCAAATGGATTTTGAATCATCATGAAAAATGTGATGGATCGGGTTATCCACGCGGGTTGTTTGATGAAGATTTAGATTTTGAATCAAAATTGCTTGGTTGTTTGGATATATATACAGCTCTTAGAGAAGATAGATCCTATCGCCCTGAGATGACTCAAGAGGAAGCATTCATAATATTATTTGATATGGCAAACCGAAATCTTATTGATAAAGGTATCTGTGAAGATATCAAACATGTTTTCTATAAATTACCAAATCAAACAGTATGAATAGTAACATCTGGGTTGAAACAGTCCAGGTGTTTTTTGTTTCAGTATACAAGATAACTAAAGATAAAAAGAATGATAAGTTGTGATTCATTCGTACCTCACTCGTGAGGAAAACTATGCATGAACTTATCGCTGATAACTACAATAGATTAAATACAGCTTATGCTTATGCCTTCCTTAATATATAGATGACTACTTAGAACTAAAATCTGAGCATGTACACAAAATTATTAAATTATTCTAAATTGTAAATTAGACTAATAATCGATAGGACAAATACGCCCTGTAAAATTTACATTTTACTTGGTAAAATATAATTATAGAGTATTGTAAATTTCATGTGAATTGAGATGTCATGAATGAAACCGTAGCGACTAAATTTAATTGAATTTTTCTTTACCAGATTAAAAAAGAGAACAATCTCTATTTGTTAAAGAATGTTCTATAGAACTTCATGCAATTATTGCGTTATTATTTGATCCATTATATAATTAAGGAAAATCAAATCCAAGGGGGATATATGAAAAAAATTACTGTTTTAGCTTTATCAATATTATCTTTATTTATTATACTTTCATCTTCACTTTCTCTTAAGATAAGTGCTGCAACTACATTAGAAACTTGTTATGATTCTGTATGTATAATATCTCAAGATACTCTTTATGAATCTAGTATCAGCACACCTGGAGAACAGGATATGTTTAGATTCACTTTATCAACATCAGGATATTACGTTATTGAGACATATGGTGAATTAGACACATATATGAAGCGATATGTAACTTATTACCTATACACTAACGACAATGGTGGTGAAAAACTAAATGCTAACATGGGTTTTTCAGGTACTGCTGGAACGCAATACTATGTATATGTTAAAGCAGCATCAAGTAATAGCACAGGGCATTATTATATACAAGTTAGGAAGCAAACAGCAACTATAATGACATTTGATTATGGCCCAGATGATCCCAATCTTATTGATACAAGACCAGATGCTGTAACACCAATTGCTGAGTTAACTGGAATGGGATATACTACTACAGATTATCAAAACCAGGCAGAAACCATACTGAACTCTGCTGATTCTACAGGATTAAATCGTTTTAATAAGGAAGTTGTAATGTTTTCTGGACACGGAAATGCAGGTTATGTATTAATTGTTGATGCCGTTTTTGTGCAGTCTATTTTGTATTCGTATGAATTGCCTTACATGGGAAACACAAAACTCATTGTTTGGGCAGCTTGTTATTCATCTTTAGATAGTACATACTCAAATTCTATGGCACTTCAGTCTGTATTGAATGGTGCTGTATCATCTATTGGATGGCCAGGTGTTACTTGGGAGTCATCTTCAAGAGTATTTACAAATTATTTATTTCAACAGTTGAATGATGGAAAAACGGTATCAGTCGCTGCTAGTTATGCTGCATCAAAATTAATATTTTGGTTGGATCCGGTTAAAAATTATGAAATCTTTGGTGATGCTAATAGAACACTTTACTCAAACGTGAACAACAAGCAAAATATAATTTCATATGTTCCAACTTATTCAAGTTATCCTTTTACAATGATGATAGTTGAAAATCCAATAATACAGTCCAATAGTATTATTGACGAAATAATTGATGATTCAAGTTCAACATTTAAATCAGTAAACTTAAATTATATTTCTGAAGGTGAGCAAGTATATAGACATTATAGAATGTATAATGGATATGCAACAAATGAATATTACGATATATTGGAAAACTCAAAAAAAATTATCAATACTTCATCAGCAAAAATATCAGCAAGAGATATTGAAGTGATGAATTCCAAATCTTTTCCACATTTTAACTCGAACTATATTGATAAAATATTAGATGAATACAATAAGTATAATCTTACACAATTAGAATCATACAACCTTTATATAAAAATAGATGGAAAACTACTACCAGTAATAGTATATTTAGTTGTTATGAATGACTCTTCAAACAACGAAGAGATTTCATTTGTTAAAGCATACAATACCCAAGATGGTTCAGAGATAGATTACTACTCATTTGGAGTTGAGAAAGATTAGGTGAAGAGATGTTTAGAAAATTTTTAGCCGCTGCTATATTTATAGTTTTTGCATTCGTCTTGATTCTTGTCGAGGTGTCTATTACTCTTCCTGTTGATTCTAACGGTTATTCTCATTATGGTGTAAATCTTTTCAATAGAATTTTGCTTTCTGCAGTTGCAGTTACTATTTTCTTTTTCGAAATCTATCCGCACAGTAAGAAAATCAATAACAAAATATACCGTATTTTATATATGTCTTTAACCTCTATTTTCATAGTATTAATTGCAATCTTATGGACGATTTATTTCAAATGGAAGTAAAGATTACTTTTAAAAAGCACAAAAAGATGAAAGGAAGTCCCCTTAGTAAATGGGAGTTTGAGATTAATTATTGATCTTTTAGATGTTACTTTGAAAAAAAATCACCCTAGAGTCATTCTTATCTCTTTAGTCTTTTACAAAATTAACATGAAGACATCATCTGTATGGTGTCTTTTTTGTTGGCTTTATATTTGTCCAGTTTCTTCAAAAAAAATCTGACACTCCTCATGCATCAGGAATACATATATTTGTTTCTCTATACTAATTGGAATTTTCTTATCGCTTATAAAATGAGTTCTAAATAAAGATTCTTATTCATGCGAATACGTAATACAAAAAGAGCTGAAATTTCTTTCAATTCTAATTAATAATGTGCGTTTTTATGATCAGACAAGATGGCTAAAGATAAAAAACTTGTTAAGTCGTGAGTCGTTCGTACCTCACTCGTGTTGGAAGCCATGCATAAGCTTATCGTCGATAACTGCATTGGATTGTAAAAAGCTCATGACTATGTCTCTCTTCCTCTATTTGAGTAAAGATTGCTTAAAACTCGAGTTTACTCATTTGTATTATGCTTTGTAGCATCTATTTTGAGTACCCTTCCAATCAATTCTCTTTCCTGATGTTTCTGATAGTATCCCATAACCTTTATATCCTTTTGCAGCACAAACATCACATGTGACAATTTTATATTTCAGATTTTTGATTTCAAAATGCGGATAAGCATCACTTTTTGCAACATTATTTTCTCTGTGCATAGGTTCATAATTATTCCAGAAATCAGCATCATTTTCATTTTGAAAATTTGATTTTGGTCTGATGTGATCAACATCCCATCCATAATTAAATGATTTTCCTGTACCATTTGATCTGATTCTTTGTTTATCATAATCACCATAGTCATCCTTGTAAATATATGTACCAAAACAATCGCTAGCCCATAATACGTTACCAAATACATCCTGCCATAATTTCATTGCGTTATTTTTGTCAACAGACATTTTAACACGCACATAGATTAAGGAAGACTTTTGCTACCAAATTACTTAGAAAAGGATGTCCGCTCACTACAATCAGTAAGCTATTAGGACATAAGGATATTAGACAAACAATGATTTATTTACAGATTGATCAGATAATGCTTGCTAAAGATTATAAGGAATATTATCCATATAAGAAGAAAAAAGAGCAGAACTAATCTGCTCCTACTTTTGTAAATTCTTTCCGAGTAAAAAGGCTACTAAACCAACTCCAATCCAGAACAATTGAGTAACTACAGATAATAGCGATTCGCTTGTAAATTCTAGATTGCCACTAAAGAACTTATTAATTAATCCCCAGACCATGATTAAACCAAATATTGCGCCACCGATGAATAGAATTAGTCCTAAAGTTTCTTTTTTCAAGATATATCCCCCCTCTCTTCTAAATTTGTATTTCAAATAATTCGTTAATAAAAAAATTATAATGGATATGTAGAGGAGTGTACTCTATTTGTAATATCTATTTTCAGTCGTTTATTAATCAGATTATTATCGATTGAACCGTCCAAATAGGTTAAATCTACCTCAAATAAAGCATTAGCCAATTGGACTAAAAGATCTGCTATTTCAGGTGATATGGATCCTTGTCCAAAAAAAGAATTATAATTATTAAAAGTAATGTCAAATTTTTCTGTTGGCAATAGAGTTTTACGAATATTTTCAAAGTGAATATTTAATCGAATAACCATACCATTTTCTTTGAGCTTTTCATACACGTTCATCCATTCATTAACTTTGGGAACTGTTAAAACAATATTGGTAGCCAGTTTTGAGCCTTGATTATAAATTGAAAAACCCATATTCTTTTCAATTGATACTGCAACAAGATCAGCTGAATGCTCAGCATTAAATTTTTTCATATCATTACTCATAATAAATTGAGTTTGTTTTGCTTGCAAAATGACAATTACGAATAAAAATAATTGTATCAATAACTGAATATAATCCATAATTGCATCTGGAAAATAATATACAGCTGTACTACTGAATGTATCTTGAATTTTGAGTATTGTCGCTAAGACGTAAACTGAAGCAGTAACGATAATAAGAATAAATAAGGATTTAACATCTTTTTTCTCCATTTTCCCCTCCGCATAAAAACTGAATATAATTACAAATTATCAGTAACTCTATTGGCCTATTTATATATTTCTTGAACCGATGATTCTGAGGTATGTCGTATATATTATCATTTATTTGATCTATTATAGATTTCCTTCATTTCAGTTTCAATTTTATTCATTTCTTTTTGTTTCTTTTCCAAGAATTTTTGTTTATTTTTGGATGCTGTTCTCATGATTATGTTTTTAGCATACGAAATTTTGGGTGCAAATGCAAATATGGACCCTATAAGGAAACTCAACAAAGAAAATATAAGAAACCCAAGAGTTTGATTTGTTGTTTCATTTAATAAAATGATCAATGATGGAACGTTTATTATTATTATAACAAGTATGTATATTAGCCAACCTTTAATAATAGTGTTGGAATATATCTTATTTGAATTCTGTTCAATAATGTTAAAATTGAATTTACGATTTATTTCTAATTCCAATGATATATCTTTAACATGGTAATCAAGATCTCTAACTTTTCTTACATCAGCTTCGATTATACTTTTTATAAGATTTAAAGTTACTTCTTTAGGGTTGTTTTTGATTTGATCAAAATATTTCTTTTCTTTTAGATAGTATAAAGACATGCGGGCATCAAGAAATTCATCTTGAAACTCGGGTTCTTTTTGTAACTCTGCAACAAATTTAGTAGTAAGCTCAAGAACATCATCACTTGGCTTAATTGCAGCTAATGAGATCTCCATAAGTTTTAACTTTGGTAATTCTAGATTTACACTTGAATCTTTAATCCATAGAATAGTAGTAAGTTCTAAATCTGTAATAATAGGACCGATAATTCTATTATTTGAATCTTTTCTTATAGAATCAACTGCAAATTTAAGAAAACCATATGAAGTTAAAAATATATACTTACAATCTTCTATACTCTGATGATTTTGACCTTTTCTTAGAATGTTTATAGATCTTACAGAAAGTATATCACGATCAACAGCTTTTGAATCTGGGTTTGTATGATTGGGTAGGTGGCCAACCAATTGTCTTGTTAAATTTTCCTCATCAATCATATATCTTTCATCAAATACTGGACGGCTAACTATTTGAATTCCTAGACGTCTAATTTTTGAATCAATCTCATTAATATACATCTCAACTTGAGCTTTAGAAAAATTATTCGAGTTAAAATATTCAATAGTATTATAGTTTAAACTATGCAGATTATATGAGTATCCGGTTAAAATATCAATCACTTCATCCCGTGTATGTTCAAATATAAACATTTTCACAGAAAATTTATTCATTAATTTAATTAATTCAGATGTCGATTGATTTTCAATATCGGATTTTAGCTTTAATACACGTAATAACAAAGGACCATCTATAAAAACAGATAGTTCTCGTAAATGTGATTTATTCTTTCTATTAATTTGCAAATAAACTGCATCTGCTAACATATATCCTTGAATGAGATTCATAATGTTATTAAAATCGTCGCTATATTTTTCCTCACTACATTTTTGAATATATTTACCTATAGTATAAAATACATCTTCTTTATTAGGAGGTATCCTCGTATAAATTAATTTATTAATATATACATCATAACCGTATTTTGAAAGAAAGTTCTCAAAAAGCTTTTCAGTTTCTAGTATGTTGTATTTGGTATTGAGCTCTTGATTGATATAAGCATTAATTTTTGTAATTATTGTAGTAAGTGAATTTGATACCGCAGAGCGACTTGAGATGAATTCATCACGTTCCTTAGCAAACGAAGCAATTAAATAAAATTTCTTGTTAACTTTTTTTATATATTTTTTATGCTGAAGTCTTACAAGAATACTATGAGCAACATTTCTTGGAAAATTGGATAAATAGAAATCCTCACTTAAATGATTACAAATCTCAGCAGTAGTAATCTCATCGTTAATTTTATACTCAGTTTCCATGATGTACTTAGCAAACGGCATAATTAAATCTAGATAATCATGCCCATAGTTTTCAAATAATGCAGAAAATAAAGCAGTTGTTACAAGAGTTTTATTCATTGAATCCCCCTATTTGATTTTTTCTTTAAGTTCTAACGAATAATCAGCATGTATTTTTTTAAATTCAACCAATTCATCCAAAGAAACACCTAATATTTGAGCAATTTCAACAAGTCTCTCTAGAGATGGTGAAGATTCTTCACGCTCATATCTGCTGATAACTTGTTGCTTCGTATTAAGAGATTTAGCCAATTTATTCTGACTAATACCCTTCTCTTTTCTGATTTCTTTGATTTTAATGCTATAGTTATACACAAAAAACACCCTTTCTGTTGACATTCACAACATTTTAGTTGTAAAATCAGTTTAAGAGATACAACATCTCAGGTGTTGAAACTTGGTGCTTGTCGAATAGCATCCAAAAGATTATGCGTTATATTTGGAGCGGGCGAGGGGAATCGGACCCCCATCTCATGCTTGGCAAGCACGTGTAATAACCATTATACGACGCCCACATCTTCGTGCTTTTTCATGATAGCAAATTTATCGGAACTTGTCAAGTATTCAAATCGTTAAATGCTTAAAAATGAACAAAGATTTACTGACTTTTACATGGTTTACTTGACCTTTGTAATTTAAGAGTTATATATTAGATAAGCTTATTTCTATGCTATAATATTTTTGGAGTGATGACATGAAGAAATTAAGATGGTTATATCTTTGTATCTTTGTTTTTTTAGTTGGATGTTTATATACCGCATTGGTCTATAATGGCATATGGTTTAAAATGACTTCTGGTCTAAAATCTTTGTCATTTTTGGGTTATATATTGTGGTTTGTTTTTGCATTCTATTTCACATTGGCTTTGCATGAATTAGGTCATTTCATAGCCTTTTATGTACAAAAAGTGAAATTGAGAGCATTATATCTAACTATTTTTGTATTCTATAAAGATCAGAGGGGATGGCATTTTACAATTAAGCCAAAACTATGGATTTTATTTGGTGGTTTGGTTGTTCCTGATTTAGGTGAAATTAAGACTGAAGAAGATTATCAGCAGTTAAGCACAAAATTTAGAAAATCACTGATTGCTGCTCCTATTGTGACCATCAGTGTTTTGATTTTAAGCATTCTTATTTTTGTTTTATTGATGGTTTTTGGAACCAATGCTCATTTCAATGGCGTCATGACTATCAATGCCTTATATATTACTGTCATAAGTATTTTATATATTTACACATTCAAGCTTTCCAACCAAATGTTCTATGGCGATTTTGTTGCCTATAAAAAAATGAAAGAGGATGCTATTTTTCAATTGGCACAAATCAATCAATACACCATGTTTTCAATGACTGATTCTGATGAAACAACAAAATTTATGTGGGAAAAATCTAGAGATACAATTAAAAATCTTCCTTTAAGTACCTCGATGTTTTATACGATGATTATTACGAATTATATCGATGGAATCTTGAAAATGAATTATGAGTTCGATCTAGTGATTGAAGATAAACTGCGTCACTTAAATTTAAATTCTTTATGTAGAAACGAGCAAGGACTGAATTTGGCTTATGATTTATGTTTTTATGATTACAAAAAAGGCTATGTTGAACAAGCTTATCAACGATTTGATCGAATTCAGAATAAAATAGGAAAAAAGCTAGATGAAAAAATGGTGCTTTATTTAAAGAATAAAACTTTGCATGTCATGCATAGAGAAGACCATTCGGAATTTCTAAGTAAAAAAGAAAATCTGTACATCGGTCAAGCATGGATATTTGAAGCATTAATCGACCCTTTTGAAATGCTTATAGCCTATCACCAACAACTACCATATGTTGAATACTCTTGCCCCGTGATGTTCGAAGAAATAGAAGAACAAAAAAGCGACTTGAGCTAAGTCGCTTTTGTTTTCTCGAATGGTGCCCCCAACGAGAATCGAACTTGTATTTCAGCATTACCATTGCTGCGTTTTACCATTAAACTATGGGGGCAGCAAAACTATTATACAAAAATAATGGTTAAAAAACAACCATATTATGTTATATTTAAATGTTGAGGGAAGTGTTTGTTCATGAAGATGATTTTGAGATTGGTCAAGCCATATTGGCGTATGTTAACCGTGTCATTAACCTTCAAATCAGTTGGAGCCTTAGCTGATTTGTTTTTACCATGGATTATCGCCTATATGATTGATACTGCAATCCCTGATCTTCAAGCAAATTCTTCAACCAATCTTCAATCACTATATTTGTTAGGTGGATTGATGGTACTCATAGCATTTGTAGGTTTATATTTAAACGTTGCTGCCAATAGAAAAGCAGAGATGATTGCGGCTATTACTGTTAAGGGGCTTCGTCATGATCTGTTTTCTAAGATTGAACGCTTATCATCTCGTCAAGTCGACATCATCACCAGACCATCACTCATTAGTAGAATGACTACAGATACATACAATATGTATAATGCTACAGCATCAATGCAAAGATTAGGTGTTAGAGCCCCTGTTTTACTCATAGGTGGTATCTTCATGTCTTTGTTACTTGATCCCGTTCTCACGCTTATCATGGTAGCTGTGCTACCATTAATCATCATCATTGTCTATTTCTTTTCGCGAAAAGGTATTCCTTTATATGCGAAGACTCAAGGATATGTCGATCAACTTGTAAGAAAACTCAGAGAATATATTTCTGGTGCACGCGTCGTGCGCGCTCTATCCATGAGTGATTATGAGATCGAAAAATTTGATGAAGCCAATCAGAATACCGTTAACGCAGAGCAAAAAGCAACCATCACAATGTCAAAGATTAATCCTTTAATGCAGTCTGTTATGAATATAGGTCTAGTCTTAGTGCTTGTTGCTGGTGCCTATCGCATCGATCAGGGTGTTACAGAAAAAGGACAAATCATCGCATTTGTTACATACTTTACTATCATTTTAGGTGCAATGATGAGTATCACGAGGATATTTGTTTTATCATCAAGAGCAACCGCTTCAGCCAATCGAATTGATGAAGTTTTAAACATGCCTGAAGATATGAAAGATGGCTATGAATTGATAGAAGCTATTCCCGATACACCCATTATTGAATTTAGGGATGTCTATTTTTCTTATAATCAAAAAGAAAGTAATTTAAAAAGCATCAATTTTAAACTGTACCAAGGGCAAACCTTAGGCGTTATCGGTGCTACAGGTTCTGGTAAGACAACCATCATCAATCTTTTAATGAGATTTTATGATGTGGATTCTGGATCCATTCTCTTTTATGGAAAAGATATTAGAACCATTCAACAAAACGACTTAAGAAGACGTATAGGCGTTGTTTTTCAAAATGATTTGATCTTCGCTGATACGATATTTGGCAATATTCAATTCAATCGCGATGTCATCACAAATGAAGATATCACAGTAGCAACCAGAGTTGCTCAAGCTGAATTTATCTATGATAAAAATGATGAAATGATTCATCAAATGGCTCAAAGAGGCATGAATTTATCGGGTGGTCAGAAACAAAGAGTACTGATTGCACGTGCAGTTGCTGGTAAACCTGACATTATGGTCCTAGATGATGCATCGAGCGCCTTAGATTATAAGACGGATATGAATATGAGGGTTGCGCTTAAGAAAGAACTTAAGGAAACGACAATGATCATCATTGCTCAACGCATCAGCAGTTTAAGAGACTCTAATTTGATACTTCTTATTGAGGATGGAGAAATACTTGCTGCTGGAACACATGATCATTTGATGGAAACTTGTGTGATGTATCAAGAAATTGCTTTTTATCAGTTGGGTGGTGAAGAGCGATGATGTATGCAGGCAAACAAGGCAGAGGACGCAATGATGGTTCTCAAAAAGCCCAAAACAAAGCTTATGTTTTAAAAAGACTTTGGGATTATCTTTATTTCTATAAAACAAAGCTAATTCTAGCCTTATCATTAACAGTTGTTGCTAACGTCCTATCACTGGTTGGTCCTTATTTAACAGGACGCACAATCTCTGCAATGGAAAACGGTGTTAAGTACAACCAAGTGTTTTTCTATGCTGGTTTAATGATCGCATTCTATCTGATTAGTGCTTTACTCAATTACTTATTATCTATATCGATGATTAAGATTTCTCAAAGTGTTGTTTACAAGATGAGAAAAGATTTATTCGAAAAACTAAATCGTGTATCTATCTCTTATTTCGATCAAAACCAAACTGGAGATATCATCTCCAAGATGAGCTATGATATCGATACGATCAACACATCTCTTGCTACGGATGTCGTTAATATTTTCACGAGTACCATTACAGTCGTCATTTCTTTTGTCATGATGCTCATCATGTCACCTATTCTTGTGTTAGTTTTTGTGGTAACCATTCCAATATCGATTACGATTACACGTGTACTTTCTAAAATAGTTAAGAAGAAGTATCGTATCAGAAATCAAAAATTAGGTGAAATGAATGGTTTTGCTGAAGAAATGATTACCGGACAAAGAACCATTCAATCTTATGTTCAAGAAGAAGCAGTATTGAAAAAATATGATGAAATCAATGAAGCAGCTTCTACTGCATCCTATGAATCGGGATATTATTCAACTTCTGTTGGTCCATCAGTAAACTTTGTTTCTAACTTATCTGTAGCTTTAGTTGGTGTATTTGGCGGTATTCTTTACTTCCTAGGTAATATTAGTTTAGGTAACTTAACCAGTTTCACCTTATATTCAAGAAGATTTTCTGGTCCAATCAATCAGATGTCTAACATCATCGCTGAAATTCAAAGTGCACTAGCTGCAGCAGAACGTGTCTTTTTGGTTCTCGATCATGAAGATGAACCAAAAGATATAGAAAATGCTTTAGAATATACTGATGTTAAGGGTGAAGTGAGTTTTAATCATGTTACATTTGGCTATCTTAAAGATCAAGTCGTCTTAAATGATGTTTCATTTAAAGCACCAAATGGAAAAGTTATTGCCATTGTTGGTCCAACTGGTGGTGGAAAAACAACTTTAGTCAATTTGCTTATGCGATTTTATGATGTGAATCACGGAGAAATTGAACTCGATGGCATCAATACTAAATCAATGACAAGAAAGAGTTTGCGCAAAGCATTCTCAATGGTATTACAGGATACTTGGATCTTCCATGGTACTGTATATGAAAACATTGCCTATGGCAATACCTTTATCAGTCGTTTAGAAGTTGAAGAAGCAGCCAAAAAGGCACGTATTCATTCCTTTATCTCACATTTACCAAATGGTTATGATACAGTTCTAACCGATGAAGGATTAAACATCTCGAAAGGTCAAAAACAATTATTAGTCATTGCAAGAGCTATGCTTTCTAAAACCAAAATATTAATCTTAGATGAAGCGACATCCAACGTCGATACACACACCGAAGTCCAAATTCAAAAAGCGATGATTGCCTTGATGGAAAATAAAACAACTTTTGTTATTGCACATCGATTATCGACAATTCAGAATGCTCATTTGATACTCGTAGTTAATGAAGGTAATATTGTAGAACAAGGTACTCACCAAGAATTACTTGACAAAAAAGGATACTACAATGAAATGTATCAAAGCCAATTTGCATAAATAAACTTTCTTTAGTTATATCCTTGTAATTTACTATTGACTTGTGTATAATGTACTTAGGCATTAAGTTGCTAAGTTTTATTAAAAGGAGTATCACAATGACCGGAGTAGTAAAATGGTTCGACGCTGATAAGGGATATGGATTTATTTCTTCAGCAGACGGCAAAGACATTTTTGTACATTTCAGCGCAATTCAAACTGAAGGCTACAAAACATTAGCAGAAGGCGACCAAGTAGAATTTGAAGTTAAAAACGGCGACCGCGGACAACAAGCGGCTAACGTAAATAAAATCTAATTTTCAAAGGTATGGGGACTCGCAAGAGTCCCCCTTCTATTTTTTTTGAAGAAAGTCTTGACATCTGTATTTATTATGTTACAATAAACACAATACAATTTAAGAGCATAGAGGTAGCGATGTAAAAGAGTACATATTTGAGTCGGCAGACGTTGAAGATATGGAAAGGTAACCATCGCCGAATGATAGCTTAGGCATAAGCAAATCATGGGGTTATAAGAAAAACTTATAACACTCCTACGAAAGTAGAGGCGCTAGCATGAATATAAATTTATTTGTGAAGTGTCCTCTCGGATGCTTTTTTTGTTAAAAAAACAAAAGAAAGAGGAAGAGAGAATGAAAAAAGTTTTAGGATTATTGATTGTTTTAGCATTAGTCGTTGGACTAAGTGCATGTGGAAATGAGGGTCAATTTGATCTTGACCAAGAAAATGAAATTGTTGTTGGGTTAGAAGCTGCTTATGCTCCATTCAATTGGTCAACGCCTACCGAAAGTAGCTTTACAGTACCTCTAGACGGTCAACCAGGGTTTTATGTTGATGGATTTGATGTCGTTATGGCTAAAGCGATTGCTGATGAACTGGGATTAAATCTTGTGATTCGTGCAATTGATTGGAATGGATTGATTCTTGCATTGACATCAGGTGAAATTGATCTGATCATTGCTGGAATGAGCCCTACTGCTGAACGCGCACAAACTGTAGCATTTAGTAATGAGTATTTTAGATCTGAACAAGTTATGGTTGTCAGAACTGGTGGTAACTATGCATCAGCAACTTCATTAGCTGATTTTTTAGGAGCTAGAATTGTTGCCCAAGAAGGTACACTTCAAGATGACCTTATCGATCAGATCACAGGAGTCCTTCATCAAACAACGCTCAACAATTATAGCGCATTATCGATTGCATTATCATCTGGATCAGTTGATGGATTTGTAGCAGAACTTCCTGTTGCTCAAGGGTTGGTAGCATCAAACAGCAATTATATGATTATTCAATTTGCAGATGGACTTGGATTTGAGGTTTCAGATGAAGATGTTATTGTTTCTGTAGCTTTAAGACAAGAAGATGTCAATTTGTTAGCTGCTGTCAATGAAGCGTTGGCTACCATATCAGCTGAACAAAGAAATACCTTCATGCAAGAAGCATTGCTCAGACAACCACAAGAATAAATCATGATCTATGATATATTGCCACCAAAAGATCAGTTTTTTCAAACGATACTTTATTTAATTGACACATACTCAAGTTTTTTTATTAGAGGTATTCTAATTACTTTATTCTTATCTATCGTTGGCACAGTGGGGGGATTTATCTTATCCCTCCTTCTAACTGTACTCCGTACACAAGTCATAGATCACCGAAGAGATAATCGATTGAGTATATTTTTTAAGAAAGTTGGACAAGGATTTTCTAATATCTATATTACGGTATTTAGAGGAACACCGATGATCGTTCAAGCCATGATCTTTTATTATGGTATTGCTCCATTTGGGATTATATGGTGGAGACCTTTAGTTGCTGGGTTATTTGTTGTTACCCTCAATACAACAGCATACATTGCAGAAGTTATTCGCTCTGGAATCAACGGTATTGATCAAGGACAAATGGAGGCAGCGAGAAGCTTAGGATTTTCAAGAAGACAATCAATGTTCCATATTGTCTTACCACAAGCTATCAAAAATTCATTACCAGCAATAGGCAATGAATTCATCGTGAACTTAAAGGATACTGCAGTGCTAAGTGTCATAGGAGTTGTTGATATATTTAAGGCGACACAATCAGCAACTTCATCCAATTATAGAATCGTTGAAGGTTTTTTCATAGCAGCAATCATCTACCTCATATTGACATTTTTCACCGGTAAGGTTTTTGCGCGTCTAGAACGAGGTCATCAGGAAGTGAAGAAGGTAAATGCCCATGTCTAAAATCATCTTAGAAATAAAGAATATCCATAAGCATTTTGATAATCAATTGGTTTTAAATGGCATCAATCTAGAAGTTAAAGAAAAAGAAGTTGTGACAATTATTGGTTCATCTGGATCAGGAAAAACAACACTACTTAGATGTTTGAATCTATTAAATGAACCCGATGATGGACATATCTATTATTTAGGATCTGACTTGATGGATCCCAAAACCAATTTAGAAGAACTTCGTATGCATATAGGTATGGTTTTCCAATCTTTTAATTTGTTTAGTAATAAAAATGTTTTGCAAAATTGCTCTTTAGGTCCAATTAAGTTATTGGGTAAAACTAAAGAAGAAGCTGAGGAAATTGCGCAAAAATATTTAAATAAAGTTGGTATGCAAGATTTTATCAATTCTCCAGTCACCTTACTTTCAGGTGGTCAAAAACAACGTGTTGCGATTGCTCGTGCTTTATGCATGGGTCCGAATATTATGTTATTTGATGAACCAACATCAGCACTAGATCCAGAAATGGTAGGAGAAGTTCTTGCTGTTATCAAGCAGCTTGCCAATGAAGGTATGACGATGGTTATTGTCACGCACGAAATGGCTTTTGCTAAAGATGTTTCTGATCGAGTTGTTTTTATGGATCAAGGTGTCATTGCTGAAATTGGAACGCCAAATCAGCTCTTTAATCACCCAAAAGAAGAGCGAACAAAAGCATTCTTGAAAAGATACATAGAAGACTAACACATAATCCGCGTGTTTTTACTGTACCTCTTGTCTATGATAGCGTTTTTATGATATAATAAATCAAAAGATGGGAGCGATGAAAAATGGAGAAAGAGCTTTTAGAGATAGTGCGTCAGCATCTAAGTAACGTAGTTAAAGAATGCGAACAGCAGCAAATAGAAGAAGCTGAAAAGAAGTTTGCATTAATCTACACTTACGATGCTGTGGGTATGGAAGGTCATAATAGAATACCTTATGAAGATGTAAAACGTCTTAGCCATGCCAAAGCTTTACTGGAATACAGCGAAAGAGAACAAAAAGAAATTTTAAATCATTTGAAAGCATTAGAATATGTCATTAATGAAGCAAAAGAAGGCAAACCATTAAACGAAGAAAAATTAAAAGATATTCATGAGATTCTTGTGGAAGGTATCTTCCAAGGCGGTGTATACCGCAATGTAAACATTAATATTTTCGGTGCATCTCATCAACCACCTGATTATGTCAAAGTCTATGATCGCATGAGTAAATTTTTTACAAATATAGATCATTTTGAAGGTACTGTTTTGGAAAAAGCATCATATGCACATGCAAGCATTGCCAAAATACATCCATTTGTTGATGCCAATGGACGTTTAGCAAAACTCGCATTAAACTATTTTCTTATTCAAGGTGATTATTTACCAATTTCAATCCCATTAGAAATGCGCGAAATATATATTGAACGGCTTGAATCGTTCAAATCTGACAAAGATATCGAACCATTGACAGAGTTTTTTAAAACGCTGCTGATTAAACGATATGAAGAAGTATTAAAGGAATTAGATATTTGAGTGCTGAGGCACTCTTTTTTTTACTAATTCCTATCTAAATACCCCATTTTATGATAAAATAATATAAGGTGATAATATGTCTTTAAAGGTTGGAGAAGTCAACGAATTGGTTGTAAACAGAAAAACAGATATAGGCTACATGCTTGACTCAGATGAGGGTGAAGTTTTTTTGCATAACAATGAAAGCTTGTTCCAAGAATTGAAATCTGACGATGTTGTCAATGCTTTTCTTTATTTCGATCAAAAAGGAAGATTAGCAGCAACCTTGAAAGAACCAATCATCACAGTAGGTCGACCGGGATTTTTGGTAGTATCAGCAGTTCACGAGTATTTAGGTGTCTTTTTGAATATGGGTATAGCAAAGGAGTTGCTCTTATCTGCAGATGATTTGCCATTAAATAAAGATGAATGGCCACAACAAGGTGATCAACTCTACGTGGGCATTAAGGTTAAGGGTAAATTGGTTGCAAAACTCATTTCAAAAGAAGAATCAAAACTTGAACCTAAAGAACCACTTGAATTAAAAAAAACAGTAACAGCTCACGTACAAAAAATCGGTCGCGAAGGTGTCAATTTATTGACTTTAGACGGACATTGGATTTTTGTTCACCATTCCATGTATAAAGAGACCTTGAGATATGGTCAAGAAGTAGATGTGAAAGTGGTTTATCATTCTGAAAAAGGATATACCGGATCATTAGCTCCACAGAAAGAAATTGCTATCTTTGACGATGCCAACATCATATTATCTTATATGATTCGTAAGGGTGACATGCAACTAACAGCTGACAGTACACCTGAAGAAATTTATGAAGAATTTGAGATGAGCAAAAAAGCATTCAAACGTGCTTTAGGACATCTATATAAGGAGCGTAAAATTGATTTTGTCGATGGTAAGACAATATTGATTAAAAATTAAATGAAAAATAATCCAAATGAAGAAAAGAATATGTTTCAAAAGTATGATGATTTATTTGACGAACAAGATAAAAAATATGACAAAAATAACGGTGATCGTTATGCAAAAAAGAAAAACGTAAGAAGTGAAGATGTTGAATATCAACGCTATGAAACTAAAAAAGAAGTACCAACCGAAGATCAAGATTTTTTTGATAAAAAACAAACAGCACAAGATAAAAACAATAAAAGTGTCATTTCAGCTATCATCAGTATTGTTGTGTTGATTGGTGTTCTTACAACTTTTATGTACTTAGTTAGATCTAATTCTACAATCCCATGGTTTATTGTTTTTATTGCATTCGGTAGCGTTGTATCCCTATTAAAAAGAAGAAAGAGAAACTAAACAAGGATGATTATAAGATGAGCAACAATAAAAAGATGGTTGATGCCATAACTGCAAGAGATATTGATTTTGCACAATGGTATACTGATTTGTGTTTAAAAGCAGAATTAATGGACTATAGTGAGGTCAAAGGATTTATTATCTATCGTCCATATGGATACGCAATTTGGGAAAGCATCCAACAAGATTTGGATCGAAGACTCAAAGAGACAGGACATCAAAATGTCTATATGCCTTTGGTTATTCCTGAATCGTTGTTTCAAAAAGAAAAAGATCATGTTGAAGGATTCGCTCCTGAAACAGCAATTATTACGACAACAGGTGTAGAAGATTTGGCGGAAAGACTAATTATCCGACCAACTTCAGAAACACTTTTTTGCACGCATTATCAAAAGATTATTAATTCTTATCGCGATTTACCAAAGCTTTATAATCAATGGTGCAATATTGTTCGTTGGGAAAAAACGACGCGACCTTTTTTAAGAGGTAAAGAATTTTTATGGCAAGAAGGCCATACGGTTCATTCGAATGAAGATGAAGCAAGAAAAGAAACACTTGATATATTGGATATATATAAAAAACTCGGTAAAGAACTTTTAGCGATTCCTTTTGTTACTGGGCGGAAGACTGAAAAAGAAAAATTTGCTGGTGCAATTGAAACATATAGCATTGAAGCTTTGATGCATGATGGCCAAGCTCTTCAATCGGGCACAACGCATTACTTTGGTCAAGAATTCGCCAAAGCCTTTGATATTAAATTTACTGATGAAAACAATCAGCAGCAATATGCATATCAAACATCTTGGGGTGTCTCAACAAGGTTGATTGGTGCTGTTATCATGGTTCATGGTGATGATGAAGGTTTAGTGTTACCACCTTATGTTGCACCAATTCAAGTAGTCATCATCCCTATTCAATCTCAAAAAGAAATCGTACAAAAGGCTACTCAAGACTTATTTAAGTCATTGAAACAAACAGGATATCGTGTTTTAATTGATGATTCAAATAAATCAGCTGGTTGGAAATTCTCCGAATACGAAATGAAGGGTGTTCCAATACGCATAGAGATTGGACCTCGAGATTTAGAAAATAATGAAGTAACCCTTGTGACAAGACATGATCGTAAAAAGCATTTGATGAATATTGATCAGGTTGTCTCTTCATTACCAAACATTTTGAAAGACATGCATGAAGCGATGTATCAACGAGCAGTGGCTCATGTTGAAGCAAACACATATCAAGCCAAAACATATGAAGAATTCAAAGAGTATGTTAAAAAAGGTGGATATGTTGCTATGAGTATTTCAGGAGAAGATGCTGAAATCCAAATTAAAAAAGATACCACAGCAACCGCAAGAGTCATTCCATTTGATCAAACATTCATTACTGAAGAATGTCCAGTCACGCATCAGAAAGCAACTCAAACCGTCTGGTTTGCTCGTGCTTATTAGGAATTGATATTTAAAGAAATGTAGGTGAGATTATGCATCATAACATCATCAAAGATACAATCAATTTAGATAAGAAGGCTCGTGAAGAAGTCAGTAAACTCGCAAAAGAAAAAGAACATCTTGATGAAACCATTAAAAAAGAGACTGAAAAACTTCATCAATCCTTCCTTGCTGAAATTGAAAAAACAATTAAATTAACCCAAGAACGATATGAAACTGAAATTCAAGAAAAGAAAAAAAGTGAGTTATTAACTTATAAAGAAACACTTAAAGATATCCAGAAGCAATATGAAGACAACAAGGATTTATGGATAAAGCAAATTTATGAAGTCTGTATTAAATAGGCTATGATGAATACATGATGGACTTAGGTTCATCATTTTCTTCTTGAATCAATGGATTGGAGGACACAATGAGTTCAATTAAAATTAAATTAGTAGAGCTTGTTTCAGACATGAGAAATTTGGATCAGGTCCTTATGTCTTATGTTGATTTACATGGTGTTCATCCTATACTATCTGCGGAAATTGTTGGTAAAGTTCACGGATTGACTTCACTTGCTACTGATAATCCATCTCAAGCTATACTAGATGTAATTGAAGATATGGAGAGTAAATACCAATTTAAACTACCAGGTGTCGAGGTCAAAGATGACAACTACGATTTTCGCTCCATGGAGAGATTTATCAACGAACTGAATGAAAAACTTACAACTGATACAAATAGAATTTCAGAACTTCAAGAAGATATTCAAAAATACAGTGATGCTATGATTCAAGTTCAAAACATTGAGAATCTTGATATACCTTTAGATGATTTATTTGCTTGTGAATATGTTTTCTTTCGGTTTGGTCGAATACCAAACGATAGTTTAGATAAATTGAAGTTATTTATGAATCGACCTTTTGTATTCAAATCATTTAACCATGATAAGGATAAGACTTGGTGCATGTACTATACAACAAATGAATACAAGCGAGAGGTTGATAACATATTTTCATCTATGTTATTTGAAAGAATTATTATCCCTGATTTTATTCATGGGACACCCAAAGATGCTATGGATGCCTTAAAAAGTGAAAATTCGAGCATACAAAAGATGATTGATGCTTATCAAGAAGAATTCAAACAATCAATTGATAAGAATCTAGATCATTTAACTCAAATTAAAGGTGAACTTCTATTTCTAAATCGTGTCTTTGATGCGAAAAAATATGTTTTAGGTATGGGTAATAAATTCATCATCATTAGTTTTATCAATGTTGACGATATCGATGACTTTAAAAAAATCTTTGCACAAATTGATTCATTGGAAATAACAGTTAAAGAACCTTATAGCGATGGACGCATTACACCACCCAAACATATCAAAGAAAAATGGTTTTTCATTTAAGTGTATCTTCTGATTTGCTCTTTCAAACTTCAAGGGCTATCAAGTGATTTCATCCTGTGATTATGGTATAATAATCATATCTTAAAGAAAGCAATTAACACGATAAAAATTTCCATGAAGGAGACAAATCTATGAGTTCATGGGCTAATAATACAATCATTACAAAAGCCAAGTCAATCTATGGAAACTTTATTAAATCTGATGAATACGAAAAGATGGCTAAATTTAAGTCATTAGCAGATCTTGTAGGTTTCCTAAAAAAACACGAAAATTATCGAGTTATCTTAAAAGATGTTCAAGAAGGCTCAATTCATCGCGGAAATCTAGAGGGATTGATTAAAAAAAATGCTTTCGATCAAATTATCCGTTTGATTAAACAGGTCTATACAAAAGATTTAGAATTCTATGAACTTGACATTGTACATCAGGAAAACGAAGTTATTCTTTCATCACTTAGAACAATGATCTCTGATGAAGTTGAGGAAAATAAAGGTAAAGTGCCGTATTTCTTTGATATTCACACAACCATTGATATGTCTTTGATTTTGAAAACAACGAATTTCCATGAATTATTAGAGGCTCTAAGAAATACACCATATTATCATATTCTTGAACCATATGACACAAGAAGCAATGATAACATACGCTATTTGGATATCGAATTTGAATTAGAAGATTATTATTACGATGAAGCCTTTCGCAGAATTGAAAAGTATTATAAAGGATCTGTTTTAAAAGATTTAAAGAGTATTTTTCAAACTAGAATTGAATTATCAAATATTATCAAAATTTATCGACTAAAAAAGTTTTATCAGTCTGATCCGGCAACAATCAAGAGCGTCCTAATCAAAAAACACACTAGAATCAGTGAACAAAAGATTGATGAAATCGTCAATCTACAGGATCCTGATGCCATTTTGAAATATTTAGCACAATCAGAATTTTCAAGATTTACAAGTGACAAAGATTATGTATATGTTGAGTATTATGCAGGCCGAATCCGTTATGATTTAGCTAAGAAGTTTATGTATTTTTCAACCGATGTCTCAAAAATATATTTAGCATTTGTCACATTAAGCAATTTCGAGGTAGAAAACTTGACCAATATCATCGAAGGTATTAGATATCAAGTGGACGAAAATGAAATCAAGCAGATGTTAATTTACTAGGAGGAACACGATGAGTATTGCAAAAGTCAAGTTCATTGATCTCACTGCAAGTTTAAGCAAATTAGACGCTATACTCTACAATTTCATCGATCTTAAGGGATTTCATCCTGTCCAAGCCAGTGAAATCGTTGAGAAGGTTCATGGGCTTACATCATTTGTAGCAGATAACCCATGTCAACCTCTTTTAGACGAGCTTGAAGACATGGAAAGCAGATTTGAGATTAATCTACCTGATATCGAAACACGCAATGAAGAATACAAATTCAATGAAATGTATGATTTTCTAAATGAGTTAAAAGGAAAACTTTCAACCGAATTAGATCGAATCAAGCAACTTGAGGAACATAATCACAAATATAATGATGCTTTAATTCAAGTTCAGAATATTCAAAATTTAGATATTGCCCTAGATGATCTGTTTGCTTGTCAGTATATCAACATCAGGTTTGGCAGATTGCCAAATGATAGTGTTGAAAAACTTAGATTCTTTCAGAATAAACCATTTGTTTTCAAATCATTTAATCATGATAGCAACAACAGTTGGTGCATGTACTTCACAACTGATGAATACAAGCGTGAAGTTGACAATATTTTCTCCTCACTATTTTTTGAAAGAATTTTCATCCCTGACTTTGTTCATGGAACACCAAAGGATGCTGTAGAAGCACTCAATTCAGAAATAGAAAATACACAAAAAATGATTGATTCATATCGTGTTGATTTGAATCAGATGATTATAGAATGCAATCCAAAACTTTCTCATATCAAAGGCGAACTACTATTTTTAAATCGAATCTATGAAGCTAAGAAGTATGTGGTTGGTCTGGGAGACAAGTTCAGTATTTCAGGATTTGTCCAAGAAGAGTATGTAGAAGATTTTAAGGAAGCATTTACTGATATCGAAGATGTTGAAATCGAAGTTAATGATGCTTATAGTGATCGTCGTTTTCAACCACCAACAAAACTTAAAAATGGTTGGTTTAGCAAACCATTCTCAATGTTTGTTGAAATGTATGGCTTACCATCATACGGAGAAATAGATCCGACACCTTTTGTAGCAATCACCTATGCTTTGTTATTTGGGATTATGTTTGGTGATTTTGGGCAAGGGTTGCTCTTGATTCTACTTGGATTCTTATTGTTTAAGTATAAAAAAATGCAATTAGGAGCAATAGGCGTAAGAATTGGTATCTCTTCAGCATTCTTCGGATTCCTTTATGGTTCATTCTTTGGCATTGAAGACTTCTTGACACCTTTTTATACGCAAGTTTTAGGAATGGCAGACAAACCAATAAAGGTCATGGATTCTGATTTCACAATGACATTGTTAATCGCAGCCATTGCATTAGGTGCATTGCTCATCGTCATTTCTATGATCCTCAATATCATAACTTTAATCAAGAGAAAACATTATGCAGAACTGATTGCATCACATAATGGATTTTCAGGACTGATTCTCTATGGATTTATTTTGGTAGGAGCGGCGCTTCAGTTAGGTTTAGGCATTTCCATATTCAATATATTTACGATTTTGGGGTTTGCTGTTATCCCGCTTGTTCTTATTTTCCTCAAGGAACCACTTGAACGTGCTTTCCATCATGAGAAGATGTTTCCAAGTGGGTTTGGTGGATTTTTCGTTGAAGGATTCTTTGAACTGTTTGAAATCATTTTGTCTTATGTAACAAACACCATGTCTTTCTTGCGTGTCGGTGGATTCATCCTATCACATGCTGGTATGATGCTCGTCGTGATGACATTGATGGAAATGGTTGGTAATTCAGGATGGGTTGTCTTAATTATTGGTAATCTGTTTGTTATGGGCCTTGAGGGCATGATTGTTGGCATTCAAGTATTAAGACTTCAATTTTATGAAATGTTTTCACGATACTATGAAGGAAATGGAATTGCATTTAATGCAGTTAATCAATAGATAATTTAGGAGGAATGGTTTATGTTAAACTTTTTAGAAATTATTTTACCAATGTTGCTGATTGTTTTGGTATCACTACCTTTAATCAAAGTCTTTAGAGGAAAGGTTTCTGTCAAATCAGCAAAAAAAAGACTTGCTACCCATATTGCTGGATTTTTCACAATCGTGGTTGCAGTTTTTGTAGTTCAGTTATTTATCAAGAGCACAGTCTATGGTGCTGTTGGAGATCCAGTTGATCTTATGACTGGTACGATTGCACAAGGCTTAGGTTTCCTAAGTGCCGCACTTGCAACTGGTATGTCAGCACTCGGTGCTGGTATTGCAGTAGCAGCTGCTGCCCCAGCAGCAATTGGAGCATTTTCTGAAAATGAAAAGAACTTTGGTAAATCATTGATTTTCGTAGCCCTTGGTGAAGGGGTTGCAATTTATGGTTTATTAATGTCCATTTTAATTATTGGTAAGCTTTAAGGAAGAAGGATTCATATGAAGTTTTTCTTAATAAGCGACAATGTGGACACACAAGTAGGTATGAGGCTTGTAGGTATTGATGGTGTTATTGTTCATGAGCTCAAAGAATTCTTAAGCGCGCTTGAGACGGCTTTGACTGACGAAACTATTGCCATCATTTTAGTCACGACCAAATTGGTTGAATTAGCACCTAACATTATCTCAGAACTCAAATTGACACAACCTAAAAAGCTTATTGTAGAAATACCTGATCGTCATGGAAACTCAAAAATTGGTGAAGCAATTGACCGATATGTGAGTGAAGCCATTGGCATCAAACTGTGAGGTGAACGAAAATGGCATTTTATAATGAAGATCAACTTTATCGTTACTTTGATAAGGCAATTAAAAGAGAATCTGAGAAAAGAATTGAGGAACTTCACAAAGAAATTGATTATCTCTATGCTAAAGAGATGAAGAAAATCACTGAAGATCTATCGATAAAAAAAGAGATTGATCTTAACCAAGCTCTGAAAGAGCTACAGATGGAATATCAGGACAAACTTAACAAAATTAGTGTTGGTTACGATGAAAAATTGATTAAAGAAAGAACTTTCATGACCAATATTGTTTTTCATGCTGTCTTAGATAGAATATATCAGTTCATCACTTCAAAAGAATATGAAAAATCGATGCAAGAGAAGTTGGAAAAGATTCGTGACATTTCAAAATCAAAGCACGTCATCTTTACCATCTCTGATCATGATACTCATTTACCTAAATTAATTGAAGATCATATATCTACTTCACACGAGATTATCAAATCGCCTAATATTCATTTGGGTGGCTTTGAAGCAACTATTGAAAAAGAAGGTATTGTTATCGATGAAACTATTGATTCGAAACTCGTAGAACAAAAGGATTGGTTCTATAAGAACTCTAAATTATTTATTAGAAAATAGGAGGTAACAATCATGAAAAATACAATCTATTCGATTAATGGACCAGTTGTTACCGTTAAAAACGCTGTTGTTTTTTCAATGCTTGAAATGGTCTTTGTAGGTCATAACAAATTACTTGGAGAAGTTATTTCTATCAGCCAGGAAACCACAACAATTCAAGTCTATGAATCAACAACCGGATTAGTTATTGGTGAACCTGTTTTATCAACTGGAGAGCCAATTTCAGCATTACTTGGTCCAGGACTGCTTAGAAATATTTTTGATGGCATCGAACGTCCACTTAAATTAATTTCTGAAAATGAAGGTATATTTATTCCTATTGGTAGTGATGTTGAATCCTTAGACAGAACGCAATTATGGGATGTAACGCTAACTGCAAAAGTAGATGATCAATTGCATTTTGGACAGATTTACGCAACAATACCGGAAACAGAAACGATTGAACATCGTTTAATGGTACCCAAAGGTATGGATGGTCGTGTAACTTTCGTTGCTAAAAATGGTCAATATAAATTATACGATGTCATCTTAAAAACTGAAGATGCTCACGGAGACACACATGAACTTACTTTAGTTCAAAAATGGCCAATTAAGACACCAAGACCAGTAACCAAAAGAATTCCCATATCAATTCCATTGATTAGTGGACAACGTATCATCGATACATTGTTTCCTATAGCAAAAGGTGGAGCAGCTGCTGTTCCAGGTGGATTTGGTACAGGTAAAACCATGATGCAGCATCAATTTGCAAAATGGTGTGATGCTGATTTAATTGTCTACGTTGGTTGTGGTGAACGTGGGAATGAAATGACTCAAGTTTTAGAAGAGTTTGGCGAATTGATTGACCCAAGAACAAATAAGAAATTAATGGAACGAACCGTACTCATTGCGAATACCTCTAATATGCCCGTAGCGGCTAGAGAAGCTAGTATCTACACAGGTGTCGTTATCGCAGAATACTACCGTGACATGGGTTACCATGTAGCACTCATGGCCGATTCAACGTCACGTTGGGCAGAAGCACTCCGTGAAATCAGTGGCCGACTAGAAGAAATGCCAGCTGAAGAAGGATTCCCTGCTTACTTGCCAAGCCGTATCTCGCAATTTTATGAACGTGCTGGTTACATGCAAACCTTAAGTGGTCACGAAGGATCAGTTTCAATCATTGGAGCTGTTTCACCTCAAGGTGCAGATTTTTCTGAACCGGTAACTCAAAACACCAAACGATTTGTCAGAAGTTTCTGGGCACTTGATAAACAATTAGCCTATCAAAGACACTATGCAGCAATCAATTGGAATACGAGTTACTCTGAGTATGTGACCGATTTATCAAAATGGTACGATAAAAATGTCAGTCCACGGTTTTTGACCAATAGACAGGCAATTATGGGTATATTATCAGAAGAAAACAAATTATTAGAAATAGCCAAGTTGATTGGTAGTGATGTTTTACCTGATGATCAGAAATTGATTATTGAAATAGGTAAGGTCATCCGTTTAGGATTTTTGCAGCAAAATGCTTTTCATAAGGATGACACTTATGTGCCACTCGAAAAGCAATTAAGAATGATGGATGTTATTCTTTATCTACATCATAAAGCTAAAGGCTTTATCGAAGAAGGCAGATCACTCAATTTATTGATTGAAACAGGCATTTTTGAATCTGTTATCAAAATGAAGTATGATGTGGCAAATGATGAATTAGCAAAATTCGATGAATATCCTAAAACAATCGATCGTTTTATTAAAAGAATTCACTAAGGGAGGCTATGTATGAATCTCCAGTATATCGGACTAGATGAGATTAAAGGACCACTGATTTTCTTAGATGGCGTAAAAGACGTTGGCTTTGAAGAAATGGTTGAAATCAAGCTCAAAGATGGATCTTCACGATTTGGTCGTGTTGTCCAAATGGAAGGCGAAAGAGTTGCCATTCAAGTCTTTGAAGGCACTCAAAATATCTCACTTGTCAATACGAAAACTAAATTTACAGGTCACTCTGTTGAAATGTCTTTATCTAAAGAAATTTTAGGTAGAACATTTAATGGTTCAGGTCGTCCAATCGATGGATTGGGTGAGGTTTTTGTCGATGAAAAAAGAAATATCAATGGACAACCACTAAATCCAGTATCCAGAGTATACCCAAGAAATTATATTCAAACAGGTATCAGTTCGATTGATGCACTTACTACTTTGATTCGCGGCCAAAAATTACCAATCTTTTCAGGATCAGGTATGCCTCATAATGAATTAGCAGTGCAGATTGTTAAACAAGCTAAAATCGCAGAATCTAAAGGTAATGATTTTTGTATCGTGTTTGCTGCGATGGGTGTTAAAAATGACGTTGCTGCTTACTTTAGACGCTCTTTTGAAGAAGCTGGTGTCATGAGCAAGGTTGTCATGTTCCTAAATCTTTCCAATGAACCTATTATTGAAAGAATACTAACACCAAGATTTGCTTTGTCTGCAGCAGAATATCTTGCATTCAAACATAATTTTCATGTTTTGGTCATCTTGACTGATATCACATCTTATTGTGAAGCACTCCGTGAGTTTTCTAGCAGTAAAGGTGAAATTCCTGGTCGTAAAGGTTATCCAGGTTATTTATATTCAGATTTAGCATCTTTATATGAAAGAGCTGGTATTGTATCACAAGCTCAAGGTAGTGTGACTCAAATACCTATTTTGACCATGCCAAATGATGATATTACCCATCCAATTCCTGACTTAACCGGATATATTACTGAAGGGCAAATTGTTTTAAGCAGAGACTTAAACCAAATTGGTGTATTTCCACCAGTCGGCATTCTACCATCGTTATCCAGATTGATGAAAGATGGAATTGGCGAAGGTTATACCAGAGCAGATCATTCAGATGTTGCCAATCAGATGTTTGCGTCCTATGCTCAAGTTCAAGATGCTAGAAGCCTGGCTTCAGTTATAGGCGAAGATGAATTATCACCAGTGGATAGACAATATATAGAATTCGGAAAATTATTTGAAAAACATTTCATCGGGCAAGGATTTGAAACGAATCGTTCAATTATTGATACACTTGATTTAGGTTGGGATTTATTGTCTGTTTTACCAAAAGAAGAATTAAACAGATTGGATGATAAGATGATTAAGGAATTTTATAATCATGAACGTGCTGTTGAACGCTTCCATATTGTAACACGACCTATCATAAGTGCCCTAAAGGGGATGTAATTTATGAGTGAACAGGTTTTCCCTACCAAAGGGAATTTAATGACATTAATTAAATCAAATCAATTAGCACATAAAGGCTTTGAACTCATGGATAGAAAAAGAAATATCTTAATCCATGAAATGATGAGTCTTCTTGAGGATGTTCGGATACTGCGTAATGAGATTTCTGAAACTTATAAGCAAGCCTATCTTGCTTTGCAAGATGCGAACATCACGCTAGGTATCGTCAGTGAAATTGCAAAATCAATACCTGAAGATTCGGGTATATCTATTGCATATAAAAGCGTCATGGGTGTTGAAATACCTAAGGTCACTTATGAAGCAGAACATGTCAAAATCACCTATGGTATTGGACATACGAATACCAAATTTGATTTTGCTTATAAATGTTTTTTGAAAGTTAGAGATTTAACGGTCAAACTTGCAGAAGTTGATAATTCAACTTATCGTCTAGCTAATGCTATCAGAAAAGCACAAAAACGTGCCAATGCACTAGAAAATGTCGTTATTCCCAAATTTGAAGAAAACATCAAGTATATCACGGAAGCCTTAGAAGAAAAAGAAAGAGAACAATTTACGAGACAAAAAGTGATTAAGAATCAACAGGAAAAAGCTAAGCAAAAAAAAATAAACCAATGAATTATTCATTGGTTTTTTGTTTTTTAACACGTATTTTCTTTTCAGGAACCGGATCATAACGTGGCTTAAATAGAGGATTACATGATAAAATTCTTTTCGCACTCAAAAAAGATGCTTTAATAAAATTAAAGCGTACATAACATTCTTTTGCATAAGCAGAACATGTTGGAGAATGTCTACATTTATGATTGCTATTTGGAGATATATCTCTTTGGTACCATTCTATAAGTTTTATAGCAAGTTTTCTCATATTTTCACCGACTATATTATAGCATCTTTTGTGACTTATGTGAAATTTCCTGTTTTCTGCATAAAATCGATTTGTTGAGCATAACTTTATGCTATAATATGGGTATAGAATATGTAAACGATTACAGGAGGTTTAGGATGAAAGAGTATTCAACCAAGGAGATACGAAACATAGCAATATTAGGTCATCAAGGATCAGGCAAAACAAGTCTTTCAGAAGCTCTACTATATGTAGGCAAAGCAATTGATAAAAAGGGTGAAGTTGAACGTAAGAACACAGTTTCAGACTATTTAGTTGAAGAACAAACAAAACAGTCAAGTCTTTCACTCAGCGTCATTCCAGTTGAATGGATGGACTATAAGTTAAACTTTATAGATATTCCAGGTAGTGATGAATTTGTTGGTGATTTGAATCAAGCACTTGAAGTTGTAAAAGGTGCTATCATTTTGATTGATGCTAGTAAAGGTGTCGAAGTAGGTACCGAACGTGTTTGGAGTGAAATTAGAAAACGTCATATTCCAGCCATTATCTACATCAACAAGATGGATAAGGAAAATATTAAGTTTGAAGATGTTCTAGAAGAAATTCGCGAAAAATTAGGGAAAAAGGCAGTTCCTTTTTGCTGGCCAATTGGGCATAATGAAGATTTTGAAGGCTTTGTGAATGTTATTGAGATGAAAGCACGCATCTATGATGGCAACGAATGCCAGGATGCTGAAATCTGGGATGAAAAGAAATCCAAAGTTGAAGAGCTTCACAATATGATTTTAGAAAGTGTTGCTGAAACATCAGAAGAATTATTGGATCTTTATCTTTCAGGTGAAGAAATTCCAGAAGAACAAGTTAAAATTGCACTTCGTGCTGGAATTATTGATGGAGAATTGACACCAGTCATCGTTGGCAGCGCGACAAAGACAATTGGCATAAAAACATTATTAAATATGTTGATTGATTATTTACCTGCACCAGATGAATTAAGTCCACTTATTGGAAAAGATGCAAAAACAGGAGAAGACATCACACGTTTAACTCACGATGATGAACCTTTTTCAGCTTATGTGTTTAAAACGACAGTAGATCCATTCTTAGGCGCTATTAACATGTTAAAAATTAACTCAGGTACCTTAAAGAATGGTCAAGACATCATCTTGTCAAATAAAGGCGAAACAAAGAAAATTACAAATGTTTTTTCACTTCGTGGAAAAAACCAAATACAATGTGATTTCTATCACGCAGGTGATATGGCTGCAGTAGCTAAGATTGATGGTATTGAAACTGGTGATACTTTGGCTGATCCAAAGAGTCAAATCATCTATACGCCAGTTACTGTTGGCACGCCAGTCATCTATATCGCAGTACATCCAAAAAATCAAAATGATGAAGATAAAATTTCGATGGCACTGCATCGTTTAAATCTTGAAGATCCAACATTTGAAATTAAGAGAAATAAAGAAACTGCTCAATTGCTATTGGGTGGTCAAGGTATGACACATTTAGGCTATGTTCTTGAGAGAATGAAGACTATGTTTAAAGTTGATGTTGATATCGACGAACAGAAAATTGTCTATCGTGAAACAATCAAAAAATTAGTGCAAGCTGAGGGTAAACATAAGAAACAATCAGGTGGAGCAGGACAATTTGGTCATGTTTGGATTAAATTTGAACCATCAAAAGAACTTTTTGAGTTTGAAGAAGACGTATTTGGTGGTGCAGTTCCAAGAAATTACTTCCCAGCTGTTGAAAAAGGACTTATTGAAGCATTTGAACATGGTCCACTTGCAGGTTTTCCTGTCATCAATATTAAAGCTACGCTTTATGATGGATCATATCATGCGGTTGACTCCAATGAATTATCATTCAAACTCGCTGCAGCTTTAGCATTCAAAGATGCAATAAAGACTTGTCAACCTACAATTCTTGAACCAATCGTCAAGGTAGAAGTAACCATCAAGGATCAATTTGTTGGTGATGTCATGGGCGATATGAACAAGAGACGTGGTCGTGTGCTAGGAATGAATCAAACTGAAGGCTTCCAAGTTGTTATTGCTGAAGTACCAGAAGCTGAAATTGTTAAATATGCAATTGATTTAAAAGCAATGACTCAAGGCAGTGGGTCCTTTACACGCGAATTCTTAAGATACGAAGAAGTTCCTCATACGCTAATTGATAAAATCGTAGAGGCTTATAAAAAGTAAATGTTCACAAGCCCAACTAATATCAATTAGGAGGGCTTGTTATGCTTTGTAGTATTTGTGGAAAAAAAGTGAAAACAAAAAAAACAATTCTCAATTTGTTTGACGATGAAATACATCATCTTTGTGAATCATGTTATATGTTACATCCTTTATGTCCTAAAAGTCATGTGATACCAATTGATGATGGTGTCATCTATCACAATTCAATGATCAAAGGTGATTCACAAGTACCAGGTATTGCATTTATGTCATTTGTCAAACCTTATTTGGCTCACTATTTAACACAGTATAGAGAGTGCATCTTTCTATATCTAGACGATATAAAAGAAATTTCATTTATCACATTGGATTCCCTAAAGCTCGGTAATATATATTTACTGACGCTTTATGAAAATATAGAAGAAGGAGAAAAACTATGAAATTCGAAGTTTTAGGTAAGAATGGTTTTGAACCAACAGACGCTATCAGGGATTACGCGGAAAAAAGATTTAGCAAAGTTGTTTCATTTTTTGGTCCAGAGGTTATCTCGGAAGTAAGAGTTGTTTGCAAGGTATATAAGGATCATCACAAGATTGAAGTCACAATACCTGCTAAGGGCACAGTCTTACGTGCAGAGGTCATCGATATGGATATGTACGCTGCTATTGATAAGGCAAATGATAAACTGGTAGCCCAAATTAGAAAGTATAAGGACAAATTGAAGCATAATTTGGAAAGAGAAGGTATTAAGCAAGCCTACTCAAATGAGTTTGATGCTGAATCACTAGAAAAAGATATTTTAGCAAGTCAGCTAGTTAAAAATAAGCAAGTTGAATTGGTTCCTATGACATCACATGAAGCAATTGCAGCGATGGAACTGTCAGGTCATGATTTCTTCGTGTTCTTAGATAAAGATACTGCAAGAACAAATGTGGTTTATCGGAGACATGATGGAGACTATGCAATTATTGAAACACACACATTTTAAAGGAAGCAAGCGCTTCCTTTTTTTTTATTCAATTTAAACCAAATATATCCCTTGAAAATTGCTAGAATAGGAGTATAATAAAACAATGTGACAACACATGAAGGAGATGTTTAGATTTTATGGATATTTACATGTTTTTATTATTTCTATCACTTACATTACTCTTTGGCTTTGTTTTAGGAAAGCTGGCTGAGTTAATCAAAATACCTGAAATTACTGGTTATATTGTAGCAGGGATTTTATTGGGACCAAGTGTCTTCAACTTTATTTCTGTTGAAACAGTTGCAAGTTTTGATGTAATAACTAATTTTGTTCTAGGAATTATTGCTTATCAGATAGGTACTGAATTATGGTTACCTAAAGTCAGAAAAAGTGGTAAATCCATTATTATTATCACCTTGGTGCAAGCCTTAGCAACTGCTTTAGTTGTATTTACCTTAGTTTATTTGATTGATGGTAGATTATGGTTGGCGTTAACACTTTCTGCAATCGCAACCGCGACTGCTCCAGCACCTATTATGGTTATTATCAAAAAGATAAAGGCCAAAGGACCAGTTATTGATACTGTTGTTCCTGTTACCGGCATCGATGATATAATTGGGGTTATCATCTTTGGTTTGTTTACCACAATTGCTGTAAGTTTGATCGCAGGTGGACAACTAAACGTTCAAACAGCTCTTTTATTGCCATTACTCGAAGTGACATTGTCAATCGTCGTTGGGGCAGTATTAGGTAGTGCACTTGGATTAGCGTCAAAATTCTTTGTGACAAAAATGCCGAAAAGAGAAAGATATATTGCATATCTTGTCTTATCCTTATCCACAGTATTGATATCAGTTTTCATTGCTCATCAATACGAATTATCCATGATTTTGACACCAATGATGGTTGGGATGACATTTACAAACTTTATTAAAAAAGAGCCATTTGAAATTCAGGGTGCTGCACTCAGCAATTTCAGTGGTCCACTCATTATCATTTTCTTCACATTAGCAGGAGCTCAACTTTCATTATCCGTACTGAAAATAGCTGGTGTGATTGCCATTGTGTACATAGTGTTTAGATCTCTTGGAAAAATCGGAGGTGCCTATTTAGGCGCTGTCATTGCGAAATCACCAAAAGTCGTTAGAAATGCAACTGGGTTGTGTTTGCTACCTCAAGGTGGTGTTGAAATTGGGATGCTTGTGGCTGTTTCTGCTATCTTTCCCGCACCTGAAGCAATTTTAGTCAAAACAATTGTACTTGCTGGAATCCTGTTCTTTGAAATCGTCGGACCTATCGTATTTAAGAAGACTATTGAAAGAATTGGCGAATCTCGAGAATTTACTGATAATGTTATTACCGATGTAGCACAGATCACTTAATAAAAAAGAACCAAATTTGGTTCTTTTCTTTTCTTGTAAGTTTAATTATAAAGCTGCTTTATATAATTTTGCTACCATATCCCAATTGATGATGCTAAAGAATGCTGAGACATAATCAGGACGTCTATTTTGATAATTGAGATAATAAGCATGTTCCCAAACATCAAGACCTAAGATTGGAGTACCTTCTGCAAGTGGTGTATCTTGATTTGCAGTTGATAGTACTTTAAGTGTTTTTTCAGGTGTGACAATTAACCATGCCCAACCGCTACCAAATCTTGTTTTAGCTGCAGTTCCAAATGCATCTTTAAAAGATTCAAATGATCCGAAATTCGTATTGATGGCTTCTAATAACTTACCTTGAGGCAATTGACCGTTGTTTACTTTTAGTAAAGGCCAGAAGAATGCGTGATTAAAGTAGCCACCACCATTATTTTGTACAGCTGTACGGATATCTGACGGTACTGAAGAAAGATCTGCTAGTAATATTTCTAATGGTGTTGATAAATCAGCATGTTTTTCTAATGCTGCATTTAAATTGTTTGTGTAACCCTGATGATGCTTTGTGTAATGGATTTCCATTGTTCTTGCATCAAAGAAAGGTTCTAATGCATCAAATGCATATGGTAATTTTGGTAATTCATATTTCATAATTTATTCCTCCTATTTATAATCATATCTTACATCAAAAACAACCGAGTATCAACTAATTTGCATAGAAGTTTAAAAAAAGTCTAAATTATGTTAAATTAGACGTTTTTTAAATAATCGAGTATCTTTTGTTCATCAATATCGATATAAATCGTTTGATGATTTTTGTAATTTACATGATATCCAGGTTTTCCTGAAATCTTCTTAATATGTTTAATCTGAGTATAATCAACTGCAATTGAAGATGAATATTTCATACTTGAAAAATAAGCAGCAAGCATCGATGCTTTACGAATAGTTGCTTCATTCAATTTTGGGGTATCAACGACCACGTGGGATCCAGGGAAATCTTTGACATGAAACCAAAAATCATTTTTATTTGCAATTTGATGGGTCACGTATTCGTTTTGCATGCTATTTTTGCCTATGTAATAATGAATATCATCATCAGTTAACTTTAGGATATTTGGTTTTTTGGCTTGTTTTTTATGAATTACTTTTTGTTTAGTCCTATATCCAAATGGAATGAGATCTTGCTCAAAATCTTTGAGATTCTCTCCTGAAGATAAATCCAGATAGGTTTTAAATTCATTAAATAAATTGATTAATTCTTCGTTTTGATTGTTTTGTGCCTTGATATGTTTGATCGTTCTTTTTGCTTTTTGATAGGCTTTATAAAATATTTGGGCATTTTCATTGAGTGTTTTTGTAGGATCAAGAATAATGGATAGGCCATCAACTTCAATGGATGAATTTTTTTCATTAAGCGCTAAACCAGATTGATAAATCGAATCACCTTTTGTTTTGTTATCTAAATTGATTTTAGCATTTTCTACCATGTCTATGAATTGCTCTTTTTTATTGAGATATTTCTTTATTTGTTTATCAATAAATTGTTCATGAGAAGAAAATGATTGTTTTGTCTGTTTATCTTGATCATCCATCATTTCTGAAATTGTAGGAAAATGTTGTTTCAAAGTATCATCTTCAAAAATATCAAACACGTAATCTTTATGATTGGTTAATTGCCGTGTCGGATTGACTTCAATATCAGTTAGTTGAATTCTTTTTTCGAAAAGATATTTTGCAAGAAACGGTGAAATACCCATGTATTGGTCAACCAAATCCTTATATGAGAACACTTTTGAATAATCTATAGTCAGAAATGAAATTTTTTCTGATGGAAAAAACTCAAATTTTGCTTGTGGAAGTAATTGTCTGCCTTCTGCGAAAAACATTTTCTTGAATGTATCGATGATGATCTCATCTTGAACAAGTAGAAGATTGGAATGTTTTCCCATGGCTTCAAATATAAGTCGCTTGTGAACTTGACCCTCCAAAAAGTCATGCATGATAAAATTGAATATAATGACACGATCAGTTTCGTATTGCGTGATATTTTGAAGTATGGCACCTTCCAAATGTTTTTTTATTGTAGCAAGAAATTGTGAGTTTTGTGTTGATTCGGATTTTGTTTTTGTCAAATGAAATCCAAAATCATGAGAGCTTATATTGAGATTCATAAACATTCTTTGACCTCGAAGATAATACACAAAAACAAACGAAAATTCACTCGTTTGATAGATTTTTTCCAATCTTGCTTTTTCTAGTTGCTGATTCAGTTCATTTATTAAATGATAGATAAAAAAGCCATCAAAAACCATAAGACACCTCGGGTCTATTTTATCACATTAATCAACTAAATCCTCTTCTGTAAGCGTTATTCTAGCCAAATATGAACAAATCTATTTACAGTCTACCATTTATCATATATAATAAGGAATAACATCAATCACAGAAGGAGGATCCTATGAAACTAAATGAAAAAGGTTTACTAGTTGTCATTTCAGGTCCTTCAGGCGTTGGAAAAGGAACTGTTCGTAGGGCTTTATTCCAAATGCCACACCACGATCTTGTCTATTCGGTATCGATGACAACAAGACAACCGCGTGCAGATGAAGCTGAAGGTGTTGATTATTATTTTGTCGACAAAGAAACATTCATAAAACGAATTAAAGAAAATAAGTTTTTGGAGTGGGCTGAATTTGTCGGTAATTACTATGGCACACCACGCGATAAAGTGGAAGAACAATTAGATCGAGGCAAAGAAGTTGTCTTAGAGATTGAGGTTGAAGGTGCACTTCAGGTTAGAAAACAAATGAAGGAAGCTGTATTTATTTTCTTGGTTCCACCAGGGAAAAAAGCTCTGTATGAGAGACTTAAGAATCGTGGTACTGAGCCTATCGAACTGATAGAGAAAAGAATGAAAAAAGCAGAGTCTGAGTTTTTACTTGCGCATAAGTATGATTATATTGTTGTTAACGATGAAGTCAACAATGCAGCCGATAGAATCATGGCAATCATAAGAGCTGAGCATGCAAGAACTGAAAGATCAATTCATAATTATATAAAGATGATAGGAGAATAAGTGATGAACAAGAATAAAGACGGTATGCGTTATCCATCCATTGACAAATTGTTGTCAAAAATAGATTCAAAATATAAACTTGTCTACGCAGCAAGCAAAGTTGCTCAAATATTGGAATCAGAAAAATTAAATGTTGAAGATGCTCTATGTGTTAAATCCATTGGTATTGCTTTAGAAGAAATTCTAGATGGCAAAGTTGACATTAATTTTGAATCTTAATTAAAAGCGCATTGCGCTTTTTTTTTGCACATAAGAATATTGAACAATAATTTGTGATACAATATGAGTGGTGATTTATTTGAATTTTAAGGACAAATTAACATTATTACCCAGTGAACCAGGCTGCTATCTTATGAAGAATGAGAAAGAAGAAGTCATTTATGTGGGTAAAGCCAAAAATCTAAAGAATCGTGTGAAATCATATTTTACTGGTGCACACAATGAAAAAACAACGCGACTTGTTTTAGAAATTCGCGATTTTTCATATGTCTTAACGAATAGCGAACGAGAATCTCTTATTCTTGAAAGCAATCTAATCAAACAATATTTACCAAAATATAATATTCGCTTAATGGATGATAAGACATATCCTTATATAGAAATCACCAAAGAAAATCATCCAAGATTGCAAGTTGTGAGAAGAAAAAATGCAAAAGGTAAAATATTTGGACCTTATACAAATGTTTATGCTGCCAGAGAAACAACAAGACTTCTAAATCGCTTATACCCATTGAGAAAATGCGAAACAATACCAAAAAAAGCATGCTTATACTACCATATTGGTCAATGTTTAGCACCATGTATTTTTGATCAAGTAGACTATTTGAATACCATTGAGCAGATTACAAATTTTCTTAAAGGTGATACAAAAGAAGTGATGAATCGATTGGAAAATGAAATGCAGCAAGCTTCAATTGATATGCATTATGAAAAGGCTGCTGAATTTCGTGATATGATTAATCATATCGATACAACTATCGAAAAACAGATTATCAACTCAAATGACTTAAAAGATAGAGACGCTATCAGTTACGCATTCAATAAAGATGATATCTCATTGCAGATTTTAGTCGTCAGACAAGGTAAAATGGTAGATCCTCACCAAATAGTCTTTGCTTATGTTGGGGAAGTTATAGATGCTATTTTAAGTTACTTACAACAATTCTACGAACAATCCATGCCAGAAGAATTGCTATTTAGTGATCGTTTTAAAGCAGAAGATGTTGAACCATTCTTTGGCAAAAAAGCGCATATTCCACAAATAGGCGACAAGAAAAAACTAACTGATTTGGCATCAAAAAATGCCGATTATGACCTCGAACATCACTTTATGCTATATCGACATAAGGATGAACAGAAGCAAAAAGCACAAGATGAACTTGGCAAATTAATCAATCATCAGGTCAATCATATAGAGATTTTTGATAATGCACAACTATTTGGAACTGCACCTATTTCAGCTCTGGTTGTTTACAGAAATGGTGATTTTGAACGAAAAAGTTATCGCAAATATCATCTACAAACAACAACAAATGATGACTATCAAGCGATGAAAGAAGTCACTTATCGAAGATACCAAAAGATGCTAATGGAGCATCTTGATATTCCGGATTTAATTTTAGTTGATGGTGGTAAAGGACAGCTTCATGCTGCTGAAGAAATTCTATCTTCATTGAACCTGGATATTAAGATTGCAGGATTAAAGAAAAATAGCAGACACATACTTGAAGCACTTGTGTTTGAAGATGAAGTTATCCCTCTATTGAAACAAAGCGAACTCTATAAATTTCTACTTAAACTCTCAGAAGAAATTCATAGATTTGCCATAGATTTTCATCGTAGTACCAGAAATAAACTCGCTATATCTTCTCCGCTTGATGAAATATCAGGTATTGGAGAAAAAAGAAAAAAGGCTTTATTAAGCCATTTTACAAGTATGGATGCCATTAAAAATGCAAGTGAGGAAGAACTCGTTTCACTCGGAATTCCCAAAGCAGTTATCCAAGAAATTAAAGAGGTATTAAAGTGAAGAAAATCATATGGAGTATTGATGTTCAAAAGAAAGTTTTTTACATGATTCTTGGTGGTAGAAAAATAGGTTTCTATTTGTCAAATCGATTGGCTAAAACGTTTTTTATGTATTTAAGAAAAGGTGTTTTGGTTGATTTTGTGATTTCAGAAAAAATGAAAAAAATTGGGAAATTCTCATTTTATCAGGTCTCATATTTCAATCAAATTATATCCTTAAATCCGTTTATTGTACACTATGATCTAACAAAAATGAGAAGAGAAATGAAGAGCGTATTAGAAAGCAATCGATACTATCTCTTTATTGATTTTGAAATGACAATGCCCGGTTATCATGAACACCAATTTTCACCAGAAATTATTCAAGCAGGCTATGTTTTATCTGAAGCTCAAGGTCAGATTATTCATCAGGATGGATATTATGTTTTGCCAAAGGAAAGATTAACTTTAAGCAAAAGAACAAAGAAATTTTTAAATTTAAACGAAGAGAAATTTTTTAGTGACGCGGTCACATTTGACGTCTATTATAAAAAACTAGCAAAAATCATTACTAAATATAAACCAAAGTTAGTGGTATGGGGAAAGAATGATTTGACAGCAATGAATGATTCATATGTCTTACATGGCAAAAATCAGCTAACAGTCGATACGGATTTTATTGATTTACTTAAATTGCACAAAGATTATTATAACTTAAAAGATGATCTGGGATTATTTAAAGCATATAAGACATATTATGATGTCGATTTCTCTCAGGCACATGATGCGAAAGATGATGCATTGGTTACCAAATATGTATTTGATGCTTTTGTTGATTACATGAAATGAAAAAGAGCCTAGCGATTTGCTAGACCCTTTTTTTTAGTTTTTAAGATCGACGACAATAGGTATGACTAAAGGTCTTCTTTGTGTCATATCATATATTTTTGTATTGAGATGATCAATAACAGCTTGTTTTAAATTGAGTTCATTGTATAGTTTGCGGTTCAACTCTATTTGGACAATTTTCTTTGTTTCATTTGATAATAATGATGTTATTTCTTCATTACCCTTCATATAGATGAATCCACGAGAAATGATTGTTGGCTCGTTGACTAGCTTTTTAGTTTTTGAATTGATTGATAGAACTACTGAGAACAAACCTTCTTCACTTAAAAGTTTACGTTCCTTGATGACCATGCTTCCAATGTCACCAATACCAGTGCCATCAATATAAACTTCGCCTGATGTTACTTTTCCTGCCATGCGAATAGATGTGCTAGAAATAGCTGCTACCTCACCATTATCCATAACTAAAATATTTTCAGGTCTAACACCACATTCAATTGCGAGTAGTCGGTGAAGTTTGAGCATACGGTGTTCGCCGTGCATAGGTATAAACAGTTTTGGTTTAACTAAGCTTAAGACGAGTTTTAAATCGTTTTGACTGCCATGTCCTGAGGTGTGTGTATCAGCAAGTGGCCCATGGGTAATGACCTCGACACCTAGTCTAAAGAGTTTATTAATTGTTCGGTTGACACCTTCTTGATTTCCTGGAATTGGAGAAGAAGAGAAGATGACAGTATCTCCTAGCATTGCTTTGATCTGTCTGTGATTACCATTTGCAATTCTGCTTAATGCAGCAAGCGGTTCACCTTGTGAACCTGTGACGAGAATTGTTAATTCATTTGCTTTGGTTCGATTGACTTGTTCACCATTCACAATGGTATCTTTTGGTGCTTTGATATAGCCAGTTTGCATACCGATTTCAATTGCACGATCCATACTTCTACCAAAAACAGCAACTTTTCTACCATTTAGCACAGAGGCTTCAATGATTTGTTGTATTCGATACATATTTGATGCAAAAGTAGCAATAATGATGCGTCCTTGAATTCTAGAAAATAATTCATTGATTGATTTTCCGATTTTACTATCTGATGGAATGAGTTCGTCTCTTTCAGAATTTGTAGAATCAGAAAGCATGCATAAGACGCCTTCACTGCCTATTGCAGCTAATTTATCATATTCTGCAGGTGGACCAACAGGTGTAAAGTCGATTTTGAAATCACCTGTATGAAATAAAATGCCTTGATCAGTTCTAAAAACAATCCCAAACATATCAGGTATTGAGTGATTCATTCTAATAAACGAGATGTCAACATGATCGAAATGATATGTATAATAACTTTTATATTCTTCAATTTTTGGTGTTTTGATATCTGGATGTTCTAGCAGTTTGTATTCAATCATGTCAACTGCTATACCCGCAGCATAAATCTTTGGAATCTTAACTTTTTTTAGTAGATAAGGAATGCTACCTATGTGATCTTCATGAGCATGTGTGATGAATAAACCGACAATGCGTTCTTCATTTTCAACAAGATATGTAAAATCAGGTATGACATAATCAATACCTAAAAGTTGTTCATCAGGAAATAAGATGCCTGAATCAACGATATAGATTCCACCGTTGATATCATAGATGTACATGTTTTTACCAACTTCACCGAGTCCTCCCAAAGCAAAAATGCCGAGTTCACCGGTTTTGAGTAATGCGTTTACCATATTTAAATCCTCCAGCAGCGAATATTACATTCCTATTGTATAATAAAATTCTATAAAATGGTAGTACAATACTTAATATGCTATAATATTTTTGAGGTATGGGATGAAAACAATAATCTTTTTTGATGTTGATAATACAATTTATAACAATAACCTTGGCAAAATCCCTGAACAGACAAAAAAATTATTAATGGAACTTTCTCAAAGAGATGATGTCATTTTAGGGCTTGCTACAGGAAGGGGATATAAGAAACTTGAAGTCATTCAAGATGTTGTATCTTTTTTTAAGTATAAGGTTTTACTCAATGGTTCGATTATTTTTAAGAATGAAGAAGTAATCTATGATTATCCAATTTCAAATCAAGATATTGAAGAGGTCTTAACCATTGCTGCAAGCCATAACTTCAATATTGGAATGGTCGGTTTAGATGATGAAGCAGTAAATTACTCAGATAATCGAGTCAGAAATGGCATGAAAGCACTTCGAGGTATAACCCCAAGAGTTGATAGCAAATTTTATATCAATAACAAAGTTTATCAATTTTGGTTATTTGGAGATAACGAGATTGAAATACTTGATATTGCACATCAAATGCCTAAATTTCAAGTATATCCTTGGCATAAAGGTGGTGCCGATTTCATCTATCCTTGTATTAATAAGGCATTTGGAATTAAAAAAGCTATTGAACATGAAACAGATTACCAATTGATTTGTGTTGGCGATGGAGCAAATGATGTAAAAATGATTGAGATGGCGGATATCGGAATTGCGATGAGTAATACAAGATTTGATGAATTAAAAGAAAAAGCCAAACATTTGGCTCCTCATATCAAAGAAGATCAACTTTACGATTTTTTCAAATCAATCAATCTTATTTAGGTCTTAGTTTGTCTTGAACATCTTTAATAATCTCTTTTGGAACGTAGGGTGAAATATCAGCATGGTGCACAATGAGTTCTTTGATTGCTGATGATGACACAAAATGATTTCTAGAAGAAGGAAATAAGATAATGGTTTCAATATTTCGATTCAAATTTCGATTGAATTGATATAATGCATATTCGTTTTCATAATCTGGAATATTTCTTAAACCGCGAATCATAAGCGTAATATCATTTTTCTGAGCATAACGTACAATTAGATCTTCTGTCGAAGCTACAACGATATTTGCCACATCTAAAGTTACACGTTTAATCATGTCAATTCTTTCATCGGTTGTAAAAGTAGCTACTTTCTTGTAGTTGTCAGCAACCACAACATGAAGCTCATCAACAAAGCGAGCTGCGCGTTTGATAATATCTAAATGTCCAATCGTTAGAGGATCAAATGTTCCTGGATAAACAGCCTTATTCATATAATTACCTCATTTCAATATTAGTATATCATTAAAAATAAAAAATAATCATAAAGGAGATTAAAAAAATGAATGTATATCGCAAGAGTTTAATTGTTCAAATCATGTTATTTGGTATCTTTGTCTTGATTGGAGGGAATGTGATACTTAATCATTATTTTAGTGCTACATTGCCATGGCTTTCTTATGTCATTATTGCATTGCTTGTTGTTTCAGGTGTTTTAGGATTCATTATCTATCGCAGACCTGATACGCGCGTTTCAGTTGTAACACCAAAGGAAATGTCAGTACTTCGTTATTTACTATATGGATATTTCTTTATCTATATTTTACAAATGATTTTGTCAGGTGTGCAAGTTGTTAAGGCAAATTATCTGGATTTACTTAATTTAGCGACGGGTTCCATTTTAATGCTCGTGGCACTTTATGGCATTTACGTGTTATTCAGAATTCTTAAGATAAAATAGAATGCTAAGCATTCTTTTTTTTTGAATGTAAATACCCTATATCAAATTTAAGATGATGTTATAATGAAGTTAATCAGGAGGCAATAATAATATGAAAACATTAATTCAAACATACACCTTGAGCAACGGTGTAAAAATTCCTAAAATCGGATTTGGAACATGGCAAGTCCCCAGTGGTGATATTGCATATCAATCAGTTGCTATGGCTTTAAAAAATGGATATCGTCACATTGATACGGCTGCAGCATATCAAAATGAAGCAAGTGTTGGTCAAGCCATAAAAGATTCGGGTATTCCAAGAGAAGAAATATTTGTCACATCAAAATTACAATCACACATAAAAACTTATGAAGGTGCTCTTGAAGCGTTTGAAAAAACGATGGAAGCCTTAGGTATTGGTTATTTGGATTTATATTTGATTCACGCACCATGGCCCTGGAACGAAATAGGTAAAGACTGTAGTCAAGGCAATGTTTTTGCTTATAAAGCGCTAGAAAAAATTTATAAAGATGGTAGAGTTCGTGCAATTGGTGTTTCGAACTTCAATACCAAAGACTTAGATAACATACTTAATCATTGTGATGTTATTCCCCATGCAAATCAGATTGGATATTTCATTGGTCATCATGAAAAAGAAGTTGATGATTACTGCAAAGCAAAAAATATATTGGTGGAAGCATATTCACCTCTAGCGATTGGCCATTTGCTCAAGAACAATGATATACAGGATATGGCTAAAAAATATAAAGTGACTCCTGCACAAATCTGTATTAGATATTGTATTCAAAAAGGTACTGCACCACTTCCAAAGTCGACACATGAATCGAGAATCATTGAAAATGCAGCAGTTGATTTTGAAATTGACAATAAAGATATGATTTATTTAGATTCAATTAATGACGATCCAAGAAAATGGTAAATTAAAAGAGCTGATACTTAGTATCGGCTCTATTTTTCTAGTCCTTTTTGCTGACAATCTTCGCAATAACCATAAACGGTCATATCATGATGCGTGATCTTAAAATGATGTTGTGTTGCTACCTGATCTGCAAAATGATCGAGGTGACAATCCATTTCATACATTTTCTGACAACCAAGACATATCATATAATGATGATGGTCTTTTTGATTGATGTAATAGTAAGCGGTATTTTGCATCGTACTTTTTGAAATGATGCCTTGGGCAAAAAAAGTATCTAGTGTTCTATAAACCGTTGATAGGTTCATGGTATGTAGTGGTAGTTCTTCATATATCATTTCTGCACTTTTTGGTTGTGAAGTTTTGGATAAAAGTGTTAAAATGGATTTTCTTTGACTTGTCATTCTCATTTTATCATCTCCTTAGGATCATCTTTAAGACGATCAGAATCATTAAAAGTAAAGCATAGATCATCACGATTGTAGAACCTACTGGTATTTCCAAAGGGTGAGCGATGAAGATACCTGCAATTACAACAATAAATGACGAGAAGATTCCCAAAACCAAAGTATTTTTGAAGCTCTTTGTCCACTGGCTAGTAATAATGGATGGGAAGATAACCAAAGCTGAAATCAATAAAGTACCTATGGTTCTTACACCAATTACGATAAAGAAAGCAGTTAAACCTGAAAGCATATACCCTAGAAGTGTCGTTTTTATTTTTGAGAATTTGGCGTAATTTTCATCATATGTCATCAACAACAGAGCTCTATAGTTGAAAATGATGAATGCCGCTATGAGCAATGTGACAACGATTGATAAAATCATTTCCGTATTGGTTGCTGTAAAGATATTACCAACAAGCATGCTTTCAATCGAAATATTGAATCCTTGTCCTTTTTTCACTAAAATCAAACCTAAAGCAAATGAGACAGCAGATACTAATCCAATTGCAGCATCTCCATTAATAGTTTTCTTAGTCGTCAGATACTTAATGAGAAGAGAAGCACCCATAACAAATGGTATGGCTATATACAAGGGTTCATTAGATAGCATAATGCCTAAAATTATACCAGCAAAACTGACATGAGCAAGACCATCAGCTATCATTGCCTGTTGATTTAAAACAAGAAATGGACTTAATAGGGAAGCTGAAAGTGCAAGTGCAATACCAATGAATATGGCATGCTGGATAAAATCGTACTGCAGGAAATCAAACATGATGATGCCCCTGATGCTCGAATTCATGGAAATCCCTATAAGTTCCAAAGAATTTTATGGTCTGGTCGACATACATGGTCAAGCATTGATCCTTAACTGCGTCAGTCAAGTCGTGCGTGATGTGGATAATTGTCATTTTTTTTTCAATTTGCATCTCATATAACATGTGATAAAATTTTTCTCTAAATGAGGGATCAAGCGCAGAAGTTGGTTCATCAAGGATGAGCAAATCAGGTTCTGATATTAACGCTCGGATTAGATAAACACGCTGTTGCTGTCCTCCGGAAAGGAAGATCATACTTGAATCCAAGAGTTGTGAAATTTCCATTTTTTCTAACCAATATTTGATTAATTCGATATCTTTTTTTGTTGGAATTAATTTCTGTTTTCTTAAGCCGCTATAGATGACTTCTTGTACCGTAATTGGCAGATTTGTTTTAGTATTCATTTTTTGAGGAAGATAACCCATCTGAATATTCTGATCAATCAATATTTCTCCATTGGTGGGCTTCAATAAACCGACAAGCAGTTTAACAAGTGTTGTTTTACCGCTACCATTTGGTCCAATGATATGCAAAAAATCACCTTTGTTCACTTCAAAGTTGATATTGCTTAGTACATTGAATTTTCCAAATGAGACAGAAACATCCTTATAATTTACCATATGTTATTGTATAGACAATAGAGCAATCTTAATGTGTTCAAAATTTCTTAGAAGCAAGTCTCTATACGTCACACCCTCCTCATAATCAAATTGTGAAATATTGTGAAAACCATGCAATTCAAGTAGATTAAGCACATAACCATCATTTGACAATTGATTGACGATTGTATTTGCTGCTTTAGGAAACTCAATTTCTTCAATAAAAAGATAATGTGTATTTGTACGCTTGACCAAATTCGTAAAGTTTATGAGTTCATTACTAGTTAGATCGGCATCAGGTTTGAACTCTTCAAATAAAGATAAGATGTTTAAACCATATCGCTGTCCAAATGCACCGAGTGCATTATGTCCTGCAAAGTATAAAGTTGATCCTAAAAAACTATTTTCGACAATGTAATCGTGGATTTCAGTATTGAGCTCTTCAATTTGTGTTGCATACACGGTAGCTCTTTCACGAAATTGTGTTTCTTTATTTGGATCAATTAAAATAATGTTTTCTAATATAGCATTTAATAGTTGAACAGCAGTGGTTGGATCGGTCCAATAATGAAGAGCATTTGCGTGCAAGGACTCTTCATCTAATGATTTCAATATAGGCTCACCATAAAGTAAAGGTTCTTTTGTGAAGGATTGGGACAGGTTCATGACGATTGTATCTTTTCCACCGATTGTATTGACATTGCCAATCCAATTATCGATTTCCAAACTTGTGAAAATGAATAACTTGGATTCCTTAATCTTCGCTAAATCCTGACTGGTTACTTCGTAATCATGTATCTCAGCACCTGGAGGTAACAGTAAACTTACGGTAAAATCATCTCCTGCTATCTGTTTAGCAAAATCATACTGTGAAAACATAGTGGTTACGATATCTGGGTATTCGATTGTTTGGCATGATGATAAAATAACCAATGTGAAAAATAAAAATATAAAGCTTGCAAATTTCTTCATGTATAACTCCTTTATGCGAATCATTCGCAATAATATTATAGCATATTATTCTCTTATTGCAAATCATTCGCAATTATAATATAAACCTGATTAAAAACAATTAATTTCATTAAATAAAATTGAAATCTTCATTAAAAAATGCTATACTATTAGTTGACAAGAGTGGGATGACAATTTCCACTCATTTTATTGAGGTCAAAATGAATTTAGAAAAAATCAAACAAAAATTAATACCAATCATCAGTAAAAGCAATCTTACTGTCTATAGCATTCGAACAAAAAAAGAATTTGGTGAAAAGATCGTTGAAATCCTTTTAGATACCGATTCGATTGATATCGATACCTTGGAAAAGATTCATCTGGAATTTGTCGAAACTCTAGATGATGAAGATCTAGATCCTGATTATTTTCTTGAGTTGTCCTCTCTTGGTGCGGAAAGACCGCTTAATACACGGGAAGAACTCACAAATGCTATAACTAAGTACGTTTACTTAGAATCCCCCAAATATAAAGGAACAGGCACTCTATTGTCATTTGAAAGTGATATAATGTTATTGGAAATTAACGACAAAGGTCGTTTCAAAAAAATCGAAATCAAGTTTGATGACGCAAAAAAAATGCGTACAGCCATCAAATTTTAGGAGGATAACATGATCAGCAAAGAATTTTTTAAGAATATTGAAGCCGTCGCAGAAGAGAAAGAATTGACTCATGACCAAGTCGTTGAAGCTTTTGTACAAGGTATGATAGCAGGTTGTAAAAAAGCCCATGATGTTCGTTCATGTAGAGTTGATATCAAAGAAGAAAAGTATGAAATACTGGTTTATATGCAACATTTAGTTGTTGATGAATACAGCATGGATGCTGATAAGAATTATACGCAACTGCTTCTTGCAGATGCCAAAGAAATCAATTCACGTTCAAAAGTTGGTGACATACTTGAACAGAAAATAGATCCAAAAGATTTTGGACACTTTGCTGTGCGTGATTTTAAGAGCAGATTAAATGAAACATTAATCAATATGCAAAAAGAAAATCTATATAACCATTTCAAATCCTATGAGCATGAAATGATTACTGCAAGAGTTATCGATGTTGCAGATGATCACTTCCGACTTGATATAGGTAAAGATTTAACAACTTTATTGCCGAAAAAAGAAGCTTTACCCAAAGATAATTTCCATATTGGCGATTATGTTCGTGTCTATGTATCAGATGTTGAAATGAAGACTAAGTGGCCTAAGGTATTTGTCAGTCGCTCGCATCCAAGTTTGATTATTCGGTTACTTGAAAGTTTTATCCCGGAAATCAAAGACGGTATTATTGAAGTTATGGGTATCTCACGAGATCCTGGAGATCGTTCCAAGATTGGTGTGAAGTCTAATGATCCCAAAGTTGATCCTATTGGAGCTTGTGTTGGAGAAGGTGGATCACGTATCCGTGAAATTGTCAAAGCACTGAGTGATGAAAAAATTGATTTATTCAGATGGAGTGACAATGAAAAAGAACTGATTGCAAATGCACTTCAACCCGCAGAAGTTGTAGCGGTAACACGTGTCAATCCAAAAGAAAAAAATGCACTTGCTATTGTTCCAGATAATCAATTATCTCTTGCTATTGGTAAACTTGGTCAAAACGTTAAGCTTGCAGTTCAAGCTTGTGGTTGGAGTATTGACATTAAATCCGAAACCATGGCACAAGGCGAAGGCATATTATATTAAGTAATCAAAGAGGTGACTTTATGACAAAAGTTAAAAAAATACCAATGAGAACATGTGTTGTAACAAAAGAAGTTTTACCAAAAAAATCTTTGGTTCGCGTAGCAGCAACAAAAGAAGGACTTGTTTCTGTTGATCTTAATGGTAAAGCGCCAGGTCGTGGTGCTTATTTGAAACTGAGTAAGGAAGTCATTCTACTTGCAAGAAAAAATAAGGCTCTAGATAAAAAACTTGAAGTTACAGTTCCAGATGAAATCTATGATGAATTATTGAGTATGACAAATGAGTCATAATATTGGTCTTGCATATCGTGCAAGAAAAGTTTCAGTTGGTACTGAAGTAACACTAACAAAACTTAGAAATGGTCAAGTTTTTCTTATGATATTAGCAACAGATGCATCGGATTTAACTAAAAAAAAGGTTCGTGATAAAGCGAAGACCTATCAGGTTGAAATCATTGAATCTCTGTCATCTTTAGAAATATCACAAGCAATAGGTAAAAAAGACATCAAAGTTATTGGTATAACCGACAGGGGGTTTAGTCAATTATTGATGAATGAAAAAAGGAAGTGATTATATGCCTGCAAACAATAGAAGATATTCGAACAAGAAGAATGTAAACAAAAAGCCGACATTTCATAAAAAAGAAGTGAAAGTTGTTGGCGAAAAAATATTTATTTATAAACCAGATATGAACGTTGCATCGGTAGCAGAAGGTCTAAACATTAGCAATGCTGCTATGATAAAAAGATTGATGCAACTTGGCTTAATGGCGAGCATTAACCAAGTTATCGACCGTGACACCATTGAAGTTATTGCACTTGATGAAGGATATGAAGTTCGTGATGAAGTGATAACTGATGTGACCCGTTTTGACGAAATGCAACTTGTTGATGATCCAAATGATATGGTCAAAAGACCACCAATCGTCACAGTTATGGGACACGTTGACCATGGTAAGACAACATTGCTTGATGCGATTAGAAAGTCAAGAGTCGTTGAAGGTGAAGCTGGTGGGATTACACAACATATTGGTGCATACCAAGTCATAAGAAATGGTGAACCAATCACATTTATTGATACTCCAGGTCATGCTGCATTTACTGAAATGCGTGCTCGTGGTGCAAAAGTAACAGATATTGTTGTACTAGTTGTTGCTGCTGATGATGGAGTCATGCCCCAAACAATTGAAGCTTTAGACCATGCGAAAGCAGCTAAAGTGCCAATTATTGTTGCAGTAAATAAAATGGATAAAGCATCTGCTAATCCCGAAAGAGTCATGAATGAATTATCTGAAAAAGGATTGATACCTGAAGCATGGGGTGGATCAACACCTTTTGTTAACGTTTCAGCTCTTAAAAAACAAGGTCTTGAAGAATTACTTGATGTTATTCAGTTAATGAGTGAAATCGATGAATTCAAAGCCAATCCTAAACGTTTGGCTAAGGGAACTGTCATTGAAGCAAGTCTTGACAAAGGTAGAGGTGCAGTTGCAACTCTTATCGTGGAAACTGGTACGCTTAGAGTCGGTGACTACATTGTTATTGGTAATACTTATGGTAAGATCCGGACAATGCAAGATGACTTAAAACGTCGCTATCAAGAAGCAAAACCTTCTCAACCTATCGAAATTACTGGACTTAACGAAGTTCCTCAAGCTGGCGATATTTTTATGGCATTTACTGATGAAAAAGTCACAAGACAAATTGCTGATGAAAGACAATCAAGACAAAGAGATGGCGAAATAAAATCAGTAAAGAAAACTTCTTTGGATAGTATGCTTGGTGACTTGGAAAGTTCTGAAAAAGTACTTAATATAATCATCAAAGGTGATGTTCAAGGTTCCATAGAAGCTTTGAAAAACCTATTAGAAAAAATTGATGTAGCTGGATTTCATGTCAACGTAGTTAGATCAACTGTTGGTGCAATTACTGAAAATGATGTTACGCTTGCGAATGCATCAAATGCAGTTGTTATTGGTTTCAATGTACGCCCAACGTCTTCAGTTAAACAAGCTGCTGATGCACAAGGTGTTGAAATCAGACTTTATAAGATTATCTATCGTGTCGCTGAAGATGTTGAAGCTGCACTAAAAGGTATGTTACAACCTACGTTTGAAGAAATCGTAACAGGACAAGCAGAAATTAGAGATACATTTAAAGTTTCTAAGATAGGTACAATTGCTGGAGCTTATGTAACCGAGGGTGTTATTAAAAGAGATGCCTTAGTTCGTGTGCTTCGTGATGGTATTGTCGTTTATGAAGGCAAACTTCAATCATTAAAGAGATTCAAAGATGATGTGAAGGAAGTCAGAACAGGATTTGAATGTGGATTCTCAATAGAAAACTTCAATGATATCAAGATTGGTGACGTTGTTGAGGCTTCACAAATGAAGGAAGTAGAGGTGGACTAATTATGTCTATTACAACCGATCGTTTAGCTAGTTTGATTCAAAGAGAGCTTGCATCTATTGTCAATCAAAGTGTCAAAGACAAGAGTTTTGGTTATATTAATTTGACAGAGGTTAAAGTGACAAAAGATAACAGTTTTGCTACCATTTATTACACCATATTGAGTGATGATCCCAAAGTGATTGAAAAAGCTCATTTGGCAATCGATGAGAGTAAAATACTGATTCGTATGGAACTTGCAAAAAAGATTAATAATATCCGAAAAATTCCTGATCTTTTATTCAAGTATGATGAAGCGTTAGCGTATGGCAATAATATTGATAAAATTCTAAAAACATTAAAGTAACCTAGGTTACTTTTTTTGTAAAATAGATGATATAATAAAAATGGGTGAAAACATGTTTGCGAAGGTCATTATTGATATCAAACACGAAGAAGTTAATCATTTTTTTGATTATATAATCCCTGAAAAATTTCAGGAATTTTTAGACCGGGGTATGCGTGTATTAGTTCCATTTAATACGCAAACCAGAATGGGATATGTTGTAAAGATTATCGAAAACAGTGATGACGCGACTAAAGAAATCATTGATGTCATTGATGTTGTTCCGATGATTAATGAAGAAACGTTCTTATTGATTGATTCAATTATGGAGTATGCACCAAATCTATATAGTTCTATCTTTTCAACAGTATTACCAAATGCACTGCAAATGGAGTACCAAAAAGAAGTCACGCTAATCAATTCTGAAGGTATGCCATTAGATTTATTGAACATGTTTAATACCAAAGGCATTTGGAAACTAAAAAAGAGTGATCAGATTTATTATCAAAGAGTGAAAAGACTTGTACAACAAGGATTGGTATCTATTCGAACAGTTATTAAACAAAAAGGACAAATTAAAACAGATACTTATTATACTTATAATCAACAGCATAGCTATGCTAAAATCAATAAATATCCAATGATTTTGGATTTATTCATGAATAAAAGCATCTATTCAAAAAAGGAATTGATTGAATTAGGGATATCCAATAGCAATCTTTCCACACTAGAAAAACATGAAGTTTTAATTCAAAAATCTGTTGAAGTTAGTAGAGATATTGTGCATCAGTTTTCTCTAGAAGATAAACAGATTCAACTCAATAAAGAACAGCTCAAGGCTGTTGAAATAATCAGCAAATCATTAAACTATAATCAACTATTTTTGCTAAAGGGTATCACCGGATCTGGAAAAACAGAAGTTTATTTGAGTTTGATCGAAAAGGTTATTGATCAACATCAACAAGTTCTTATTTTAGTTCCAGAGATTACCTTGATTGCTCCAATGGCTAAAAGATTGAAATCTCGATTTGATGAGGTGGCAATCTATCATAGTGCATTGAGCAAAGGTGAACGCTTTGACCAATTCCGAATGATAGAAGAAAAGAAAGCAATGATTGTATTAGGAACTAGAAGTGCTGTTTTTCTACCATTAGAAACTCTTGGCCTGATCATCATTGATGAAGAACATGATGCATCCTATGAACAAAGTGAAGGTGTCTTTTATGATGCTAAATTAATTGCACAAGTCAGAGCCAAATATCATCATATTCCGATTGTTTTAGGAAGTGCAACTCCCAGTATTGTTTCGATGCATAAAGCCCTGAACAACCAGTACAAATTATTAGAACTAACTAAAAGACCAAGAAATATAGCAATGCCTAAAATCAATTTAATAGACATGAAAAAAGAACTAGAATCTGGCAATTCATCCATTTTTTCTACTGCTTTATTGGATGCAATGAAAAAAAGATTAGATAAAAATGAGCAAATCATGCTGTTATTCAATCGAAAAGGATATGCGCCATTTGTTTTATGTAGACAATGTGGTGATGTTCCAAGATGCCCTCATTGTGATATCTCCCTCACATATTATAAAGATAAAAATACATTAAAATGTCATTACTGTGGTTTTGAAAAGCCTTATGACTCAACATGTGAGGTTTGTGGACAAAAAGCTGTTAAAGAAGTTGGTGTAGGCATCGAATATGTTGAACGTGCATTGAAAAATGCACTACCAACTGCACGAATCCTCAGGATGGATGCAAATGTTACAACTCATAAGGGCAGTCATGAGCTCATTTGGAATGAGTTTATGAATGAGGAAGCAGATATTCTTTTGGGTACTCAAATGATTGCTAAAGGCCTGGATTTTCCTAAGGTAACTTTGGTTGGCATTTTGATGGCTGATCTATCACTAAAGGTTCCGTCATATAGAGCTAGTGAACAAGCTTATATGCTATTTACTCAAGTAACCGGTAGATCAGGACGTTTACTTCCAGGAGAAGCCATCATTCAAGGATATGATTTGGATCATTATGCGATTAAAAATGTTTTAACCAATTATGAGGATTTTTATAATGAAGCTATCTATTATCGA
>Ga0268276_1000302_pt1 | contig 59462 bp, 50 predicted proteins | sample saktaG_4_FD_190145 | JGI IMG/M metagenome (GOLD analysis project Ga0268276, IMG submission 190145) | Saline water microbial communities from Sakinaw Lake, British Columbia, Canada - sak_2010_1_5_45m | ecosystem: Environmental > Aquatic > Non-marine Saline and Alkaline > Saline ... | reverse complement strand
GGCAATAAAAAAAGCGCCCCGAAGAAAAAAGTTATTAACAGACACACCCGATCACACCCTTTTGCCGGCTCCTCGCTCTTCCCCAGCCTCAATCCAGCCCGAAGAATGGGGTGATTTGGAATCGCTGCCGCTCCGCGTTAAACCAGACGGCCTTTACGGCGTGGTGACCCGGAAGAACTTGCGCTTCGCGTCGCGGGGCGAGATCAAGTGGTAGAACCACGCGTTGGAGGTAACGAAACTTGATCCGATGTTGGTCCATCCGCCAGGCACTTCCAGGCTGTCAATGGCCTGGAATTGCCTCGTCACGCCCAGCTCGCCGGGGAAGTACCCCAGTTCAAACGCGGGCAGGAAGGACACCTGATTGGTTCCCGGCCGCGAACCCGCGCTCAGCGGATCGGTGCCGGCCTGGAGCTCGGCGCCATCCCACACGCCGTCGTTATCCGTGTCTTTCAGTTTCGGATTTGTGCCGAGCGCCTTTTCCTGGGCATTCGTGAGACCGTCGCCGTCGTAGTCGCTGCTGCCGCTCTGGCTGGTCAGATTTCCGAACATGGCGATCTCCCAGGCGTCCGGGAGGCCGTCATGATCCACGTCAATGCCGCCCTTCAGGTCGTCGATCGAGGCGCGCAGGATAGCGGCGATATACTTGGGATTATGCACGCCCAGGCTGCCGTCTTCCGTGACGAGCAGCCAGTTGTACCGGGCCTGACGCAAGCTGGCCATCGTCGCAGTGCTAATCGGCGGCTTCGAGCTTGTGGTCAGTCCGGTGCTCGTGGTGATATTTGTGCTGAATATGTTGATGTTTGTGTATACCGAACTCAGCGTATCCAGCATGTCACTGATCTCCTTCTGCACGCCCTCGACCGAACCGTCCTGATCGTAGTCTTCGCCGCCGAAATTGAACGATTCGATCTCGCCGTGGCAAGAGACACAGGCTTCGGTCAGGTGCACGGTGTTCGACGCGTTGGCCCAGCCGATCGTAAAGGTGTGCCCGCCGACATGGTTCTTCGCCTCCGCGGTCATGCCGGCAGGCGTCTCCTGCATGTGGCAGGTGACGCAGGTGTCTTTCACCACATCCCAGTGGCGTGACGACGGCATGCTCATACCGTATTCAATGGCATTCTCCCCGAACAATAAGTCGCCCTGTACGCCGTGATGCGGGCCACTGGTACCCAGCGCCCTGTTATTGGCCTCATTGCGGTCGTGGTGGCATTTCATGCAAAGAAGCCCTGCGCCGCCCCGGGTGACGACAGTGCCATTTTCCAAGGTCACGGAGGTCGCCTCACGGAGTTGGCTCTCGCCCATGCCCGTCGTGTGGGGGTCGTGACACGCGGCGCAGGTGACCCCTTCGTTGTAGGTGCCGCGTGTTAAATTGGTGCTCACGCCGTCCGTGAGCCTGATACTGGGATCGTTCGCTTCAACAAAGCCCTTGGTGCTGTGACAGGGCGCGCAGGAACCGCTCCTGAACACATAGCCGGAAGCATGGAGCGTCTGGCCCCATTCATAGTTCTTGACGTGATGGCTCATTTTGTCGTGGCATTGTCCGCAGTTGCCCGCGCTCAATGAAATACCGATCATTGCTGTCTTTCCGCCGCCGGTCATGTGCCGATATCCGGGACCATGGCAACTCTCGCACTGAATCATCCCCTTGGCCTGAAGGGCGGGGGGCATGGCGTCCCAATTGTTGGTGGCGGCGGGCGTCGCCAGATTCGACGGAAACGCCCACGCGACCTGCAGGGCGACATCGTCAAACCCGCCGTTGGTGGCGCCGGCCGTGGCATCATACCCCAGCACGTGGCAGGAGACACACGTTGACTTGAATCCGGCCCCGGCTTCGCCGTTGATCTTGCGCTTGAATGCCGTGGCATGCTGTGTCAGCGCGAAGTCCTCGACCGCCGTCATCTTGGGGTTGTCCGTCGGGAGTTTATAATGGCACATCTCGCACCCGAAGCCTTCTTCACTGTACATGCCCTGGTACTTCGAGCCGTAGACCATATTCGTGACCGTCAGGGTCTTGTTGGTCAGCATGACCTTAGCGACGACGGTGTAGTCACCCTTGAGCGTGGAGCCCACCACGTCCGGCACGAGCACCGCCCGTCCCACGACGTCGAAAGCGTTCCGGTCGCCGACGTCATACGTGGGCACGTTCGCCAACGGGCTGTTCGTGTTGATCACAGCGGCCGACCCGGTCGGTCGGCCCGGCAGGGACCAGGTCACCTGCGTGACGACCGTGCCCTTGGTGATCATCAGTTCCAGATAGGCTGGCTGCCCGATGCCCACATTCGGCGTGCCGGGCGAGGTCTGCGTCGTGCTCGGCAGCACATTGTTGGTGATTTCCTGAGCCGTGAGGGGGCGCAGGTTGATCTTCACCGTCTGAGCCTGAACACGCCATGCACCCAAAGTAAAGAACAGCGACAAGGCCAGCGCGTGACCCAGAAATAGGACATTACGACTGCGGTTTACACGCTGACGCGCCAGACCACACGACATACAGGCTGCATGTTTTTCCATTGTTCGACTCTCCCGCCTTTTCTATGAATGATACTCCGACACGGTTCTCGTGATTAACGTGTGTCAAGTATCGCACAGACCCGGACCGAGGCCATCAGGATAAATCTATGAATGTCGGGAGATGTCTGAATGTCGCGCCGTTTGCGTGACCGGTGCGCGCGAACACGAGGCGTTCACACACAGCGGGGGCGAACGGAATCCGGCGCGCGACGGGGCGGATGAGCAGGCGCCGCAACGGCGGTATGCGCACCCGGCAGACAAGATTTTCAGAATCGCTGATTGATATGGGCGGCACAATCGTCGTATACTGGGGTCGGCGTGCTGATCTCGGCACGGTGGAGTGTCGCGACAAAAGTCTGTAGTGTATTGACTCGGAGGATTTGAGCTGTGGACCTTGAACGTGCCACCGCGCTGCTGGGTGTCGCGTGCTATGTGGCCGCATCGCTGCTGGCAGGCGGATTACTGATTTGGACCCCGTCGCGCGGCGTGCGCGCGGCTCGGGTGCTGCTGGCTGTGGGTGCATCCCTGCTGGCCGCCGTGCTGATAGGCGGCTGGGTGCGCGCCGCCGCCATTCCCGTTTTCAACCGGTTCGACGCCATGACCTGCTACGCGCTGGCGCTCAGCGGAGCCTATCTGCTGATGGGGGCGTCCTGCCATGCCCGCGGCATCGCCTGCCTGCTGATCCCCGCGGCCACCGTCATTCTGCTGAGCGGCGTCTCCGCCGGCGGAGGCGGCGCCGGGGAGCCCGCTCCCGTACAGGGAACCTGGCTGGTGATGCACGTGGTAACCGCCTTTGCGGCTTACGGCGTGTTCACTGTGGCCAGCATCAGCGCGGCGGCCTATCTGATACAGGACAGCAACCTCAAACACAAGCGGTTTGGGCTGATCTGGGAGCGACTGCCTTCCTTGGAAGCCCTCGATCAGAACATGAGTCGGCTGGTGGGCGTCGCCTTTCTGCTGCTGACCTGTTCCATTGTGATGGGCTTCGTGTTGGTGCGCAAAAGCGGAGGGGGCGATGCCTGGTTTACGGATCCCAAGGTGGCGGCAACCGTGGCCACCTGGATCATGCTGGCCGTGTTCGTGCATCTGCGCGCCAGTTCCGACCGGCACGGACGCGGGATTGCCCTGATGGCGGTGGCGGGTCTCGCCTGCCTGCTCTTCTCCTTCATCGGCGTGCACGCCGTGTCGGCCACGCTGCATGCGTTCCTGAAGATCGGAGCGGGTACGCCATGACGCTCAGCGTGGTCGGTGTTAGTTTTCATACCGCGCCTGTCGGACTCAGGGAATGGGTCGCGATCGGCGAGCGCGACGTCCCCGGCAGACTGCACAGCCTGCAGGCTGAATTTCCGGAATCGGAACTGGTGTTGGTGTCGACCTGCAACCGCACCGAGATTTACGTGGCGGGGAAGGCTGCGGCCGCCGATCCGCACCGCCTCATGCGCCTGTTGCTCCAACGCGACGCGGCCCAACCCCCGCCTGACTTCGACACGCATGTGTTTGTCCACAGCGGCTTGAAAGCCGCGGAGCACTTGCTGGCGGTCGCCTCGGGTCTGGATGCGATGGTGGTCGGCGAAACGGAAATCCTGGGACAGGTCAAACGGGCGTTCGCCACGGCGGAGGCGTGCCAAACCACGGGCAGAATGCTGCAGCCGCTGTTCCAGAACGCTTTCAAAATCGCCAAACGCGTCCAGTCCGAGACGGACATCGGCCGCGGACGCGTCTCCGTGAGCGCGTTGGCCGTCGAATTCGCCGAGAAGGTTTTTGACGAACTCGGCGCCAAGACCGTCATGCTCGTCGGCGCCGGGGAAACAGCCGAACTGGCGCTCAAGAGCCTGATGGACCGGGGGGCGCGCGACGTCCTGGTGCTCAATCGCTCCCTGGAACGCGGGCAGGCGCTCGCCGAACGCTGCGGGGGCCGGGCGCTTCCCTTCGACCTGCTCGACGATTACCTCCCGCGCGCCGACATCGTGATCAGCTCGACCAGCGCCCCGCATCTCGTGATCCAGGCCGCCGCCGTGCAACGTGCCATCGAGATCCGACGCGGCCGCCCCATGCTCTTGGTCGACATCGCCGTTCCCCGCGATATCGACCCGACCGCCAGCCAGATCAAGAATGCCTACGTGTATTCCATCGATGACCTCCAACGCATCGCCAGCGCGAATCTCGCCAAACGCCAGGGGGCGGTCGATCAGGCATGGCACATTGTTCGGCAGGGCACCGCCGACATCGCGACGCACTTTGACAGCCGGGGCGCGCGGGAGGTGCTGCGCAAGTTCGATGAACAGGGACGGGACGTCTGCGAACGCGCGTTGCAGCGGGCATTTGCCCGCGAGTGCCTGGCAAACCTGCCCGATCCCAGCCGCGAGGAAATCCGGGAACTCGCCCGGAAGATTGTCAACAACCTGTTGGCGGAACCGCGGCAGGCGCTCAAGCGCGCCGCCACCGGCAGCGAGTGGGACACCTATGTACGGGTGGTCAACGACCTGTTCGGCTTCGACCGGCAGGAGGCCCCCGCGGAGGATGCCGCTCCTGAATCGGAAAAGCCCCCCCCCCGACACCCGACCCTGAAACAGAAGGAGAACTCACGATGATTGGAATATCCAAACTTTACTGCGGCACTGTGGAGGCCTCGGATCCGTTGCGCTATGGACGCCGCTCGAAGGATCTGCCCTCGCATTTGCTGCAATTTTCGGCCGACAAGAAACCCGTTGTGGTCTGGAATGTCGGGCGTCGCTGCAATCTCAAATGCGTGCACTGCTATTCTCACTCCCGAGATCAGGCCTACTCCGACGAACTGTCGCACGAAGAGGGACGGCGCCTGCTGACCGATCTCGCTGACTTTGGCGCCCCGGTGATCCTCTTTTCAGGGGGAGAGCCGTTGCTCCGGCCGGACATCTTTGAATTGATCCAGCACGCGACACGCGGGAAGATGCGCGCCGTCGTCTCGACAAACGGCACGCTGATCACCCCGGATATCGCCGCCCGCCTCAAGGACGCGGGGCTTTCCTATGTGGGCATCAGCCTGGATGGTCTGGAGGCGACCAACGACCGGTTTCGCGGCGTCAAGGGCGCGTTCCACATGGCGCTGGAAGGTGTGCGGAACTGCCTCAAGGCCGGCGTCAAGGTGGGGCTTCGCTTCACGATGACCCGGGAGAACTACCACGATGTGGGGGGCATCCTGGACCTTATCGGACAGGAAGGGATCCCCCGTGCCTGCTTCTATCATCTCGTCTATACCGGACGGGCGACCCGGTTGGTCCATGAGGCGCGCATGTCTCACGCCGAGACGCGCGCGACCGTGGATCTGATTATGGCCCGCACCCGGGCGTTTCATCAGCAGGGGCGGCCGGTTGAAGTGCTCACCGTCGACAACCACACAGACGGCCCCTATCTCTACCTGCGGCTCCTGCAGGAAGATCCCCAACGGGCGGCGGAAGTGCTCACGCTCCTCAAGATGAACGGTGGCAACAGCACCGGCACCGGCATCGGCTGTGTCAGTTGGGACGGTTCCGTTCATCCGGATCAGTTCTGGCGTCATTATTCTTTTGGAAATGTCAAAGAACGCCCGTTCGGCGCGATCTGGACCGACACGTCCGAACCCCTGCTGGGCAAATTGCGGGAACGCAAGAAATACCTGACGGGCCGCTGCGCGGCCTGTCAATGGCTGGATCTCTGCAATGGCAACTTCCGGGTGCGGGCCGAAGCGGTCACAGGCGATGTGTGGGCGCCCGAGCCGGATTGTTACCTGACCGACCCGGAGATCGGAATATGAAAGACGACCTACGCCTGGTGTTCTGGGAACTGACGGCGCGTTGCAATCTGAAGTGTTGCCACTGTCGCGCCGAAGCTCACGACGCCTTTGTCGCCGGTGAACTGACAACCGCACAGGTGCTGGACGTGGCGCGCGATATCCGCGCCGTCGGCGATCCCATCCTTGTCCTCACCGGCGGCGAGCCGCTGGTGAGGCCGGACTTCTTCGAGATCGCCCGCGCCTGCACGGGCCTGTTCAGCCGGGTGGCGCTGGCGACCAACGGCACGCTCATCGACGATGATCTGGCGCGCCGCATCGTCAGCACCGGCATCCAGCGCGTCAGCGTCAGTCTCGACGGCGCCCGGGCGGCCACCCATGACGCCTTCCGCGGCGTCCCGGGCAGCTTCGACGCCACGATCCGCGGTTACGATGCGCTGGCACGGGCCGGCGCTTCGCTCCAGGTCAACGCGACCGTGGCCCGGAACAACATCGCCGAAGTCCCGGCGTTGCTGGACTTCCTGCTCGAACGCAAGGTGGACGCCTTCCATGTGTTCGCGCTCGTCCCGGTCGGCTGTGGCGCCCAGATCAGCGATGACGCACGGCTCTCCTCTGAACAAATGGAGACTTTTCTTCGCTGGCTGTTTGAGCAATCCATCGCGTTGCGCGACCGCATCCACATCAAGGCGACCTGTGCGCCGCAGTATTACCGGATCATGCGGGAAGTGTCGCGCGAGAAGGGGCTCCCGCCGCCCGGCGCGGGTCATGGCGGCCACGGACCGGCGAGCGGCAATGGCATGCAGGCGATGACCCGCGGCTGCCTGGCCGGCTCCGCCGTATGCTTCATCTCCCGGACCGGCAACGTCCAGCCCTGCGGCTATCTCCCCGTGTGCGTGGGAAACGTCCGCCAGCAGCCCTTCGGCGAGATCTGGCGCCACGCCGCCGTCTTCGCGGCCCTCCGGGACCCCGGCCAGCTCAAAGGGAAGTGCGGCTCCTGCGGCTACCGCGTGATCTGCGAAGGGTGCCGCGCCCGGGCCTTCGCCGCCACGTCGGATTTCATGGCCGAAGATCCCGATTGTTCGTACGGCCTGCCCGCAGGGGTCGAGGATGTGAAACAGACGGCTGATGAAGCGCGAATGAAAACGGAAACCACTGGTTTTTTCGGAAGAGACCCGATATCATAGCCGCACTTGCCAATGTGGTTAAAAAGCCGAGGTGGACGTGGCGCAGACAGAACGGGAACAGGCGGTTTTGAACATCCTTCAGAACCTTCAGGATCTCGACGGGCTGAAACGCCTGTTCTGGGAGGAATTGAACTACGAGCGGGAGAACAAGCCGCTCAGCCCGCGTCAATGGCCGGACAGTGCCAGGCAAGCCCTTGCCGAAGACCCGGTTCTTTTTGCCAGTGGCGGCGAGGACAAGGCATTCCACGTTGTTTACTGTCGCCTGGCTTCACCCGATTTGAGTCGTGGGCTTGAGCGCCCGGTTGTGAACCAACTGCTTCGCGACCATCCCTACGCCTTGTTCGTATTCTCGAATAAGGATCAATCTGCCTGGCACTTCCTGAACGTCAAGTATGACGAGAAAGCCGAGAACAGGCGTCTGTTTCGTAGAATCACGGTCAGGCCGGGCGCTGGTTTGCGCACGGCGACGGAGCGCGTTCAACTTCTGGACCTGGCCGGGATCAATCCCAAATTGTTTGGCATCGCGCCGCTGGCGATCCAACAACGCTGCGACGTGGCTTTCGATGTCGAAGCGGTCACAAAAGATTTCTTCCGCGAAGTCGCCAACTGGTACTTCTGGGCGCTGAAACACGTCGCGTTTCCGAAGGATGCGCCCAAGGAGGCTGACGGCCACGACCACATCAGCGTGATCCGCCTCATCACGCGCCTCATCTTTTGCTGGTTCGTGAAAGAAAAAGGACTCATCCCCGACGGCCTTTTCGACGAGCGCACACTCGCCCGGACTCTCACTGGCTTCGAGCCGGCGAAGACCAGCGACAAGGAATCTGTTTTCTACAGAGCCATCCTGCAAAATCTATTTTTCGCCACACTCAATACCGAAATGGACAAGCGCGGCTGGACGAAGGAAGAACAGAATTTCATGGCGCACAGCCTCTACCGTCATCGCGACTGTTTCAGCGAACCGAAATCCGCGCTCGATTTGTTCAAGGAGATCCCGTTCCTCAACGGCGGGTTGTTTGAATGTCTCGACAAAGACCTCGGCCTGCCTGCCGCGCCGCCTGCCTGTGCCGCCACGGCAGACAGGAACGCGGCGCAGGCAGGCGAAAACGCGAAGCCGCGCTACGTCCGCATTGACGGTTTCTCCCGGCGCGAAGACAGCCAGCCCATCGTCCCGGACTTTCTCTTCTTCGGCGGAGAGCGCGAAGTGGATTTGAGCGCGGATTACAATGACAAGAAATTCGGACGCGTGCCGGTGCGCGGCCTCATTCACATTTTCACCCGCTACCACTTCACGATCGAGGAAAACACGCCGATCGAGCAGGAAGTCGCGCTCGACCCGGAATTGTCCGGCAAGGTGTTTGAAAACCTCCTCGCGGCCTATAACCCGGAAACCGGCGCGACCGCCCGCAAACAGACCGGCTCGTTCTACACGCCGCGCGAAATCGTCAACTACATGGTGGACGAGGCGCTCATCGCCTGTTTGAAGGAAAAACTTGAAGGTGGCACAGGCATTCCTGCCTGTGGTGGAGATGCACAGACAGGAATGTCTGTGCCACCCTTGCCCAATCGCGGCGTGCGGCCACTCCCGAACCTGGAAACGAAGTTTGTTGCCGCCAACACACTCATTGGCGTGAACCGACCCGGCCAGCAATTGCTTCGCAACCTCGACATTGACAAGAAGGAAGCCGAACTGCGCGACGTACGCAGACGGCACTTTCTTGCCCGGAATCTCCGCGACAAACGCAAGTGCCGCGATGATGACGCCAGACTCCGCGCCGAAATCGCCGAACTGCTCAAAGGCGACGGATGGGACACCGCCACCGCCCGCAAACTCGCCTCATGGGACCCCTACGACCAGAACGCCTCCGCGGATTTCTTTGATCCCGAATGGATGTTTGGGATCATGGACGGCTTCGCGGTGGTAATTGGCAATCCTCCTTATGGGCTGGTTGGCAGTGATCGAGTTGAGGCGCGGGCATACTATACTTCAGGGCGCTTCAAACTGACGGCATACAAGATAAATCTTTATCTGCTGTTCTTGGAACGCGGCCTCGAATTGCTCAACGGGCAGTCAGGCATTCTGAGCTTCATTATTCCAAAATCACTTGTGTTCAATTCATATTTTGAGGCAACACGACGAAAGCTTCTCGACCAATATTGTGTCCCGCTAATCGTAGAGGTAAGAAAAAAGGTGTTTGAAGCAGCGGAAGTGGGCGATAGCGTTCTTTTCTTCAGTGCCGCACATCGTCCAACTGCCAATTCCAGACTGGAGTATAGAGTAGTCGAAGACGTGAGTCCCGGCAGCCAAGTCATTTCGATGCAAGCCAATCTACAGACGGAATTGGCTGCGTCGATCGGAGCGCGATTTCGTTTATCGAGCGTCAAAATTCCAAAGACGCGGAATACCCTCGGCGATCTCTGGGAAGTGAGCAACGGACTAAACCCGGGCAACGTAAGGCATCTCCTGCTTTCCGCCACCAGACTCACTCCGAAACACAGAAAGATGCTTCTCGGACGGGATATCCAAAGATACGCGCTCAAGTGGTCGGGAACGTGGGTTAATTTTGATCCTTCATTGAAAGAAACGATCAAGCCGAGCGAAACACGGTCAAAAAAAGGAATGACTGCTCAACAGCACGTGGACTTCGCTCTCCGTTCACCCGAGATATACAAACCGCATAAGGTGATGGTCAGAAAGACAGCCGACCGAATTGTTGCATGCTTTGATCTCGATGGACTGTGCTTTGATTCGCTGTCGTATGGAATCCACCCGAAATCCAATGGGTTCAATCCGAAGTTTCTTCTAGGTTTATTGAATTCGACAGTGCTTGGACACATTCATGCAGAACTCTCGCAGAACCAGGAAAAGGTATTTGCGAAGGTTTTGGCCGAGAACCTCCGTAAGCTTCCCATGCCCAATCTCAACCACAACCTTGCAGATGATCGTGCGAAACACGACGCTCTTGTGGCTTTGGTTGACCGCATTCTCGTCGCAAAGCAGACGAATCCCGCCGCCGACACGAGCGCGTTGGAGCGGGAGATAGACCAACAGGTTTACGCCCTCTACGGGCTGACGCCGGAGGAGATCAAGATTGTGGAGGGGGCGAAATGAGAACCGCCATTAGCGCCATGCTCTCCAATCTTAAGTCGCTGGCCGTGGTGCGGGTGATCGAGGATGCGGACAACGTGGTGGAGAGAATGTCTGCGAAACAAGGAGTGCAACTATGATCACAAAACTGGTACTGAAGAATTTCAAGAGCATAGCCGGGCAAACGTATGATCTGACGAAGTTTGATCTGTTGGTGGGGCGAAACAACTGCGGCAAGAGCACCATCCTGCAAGCCATGGCGATTTGGCAGTTCTGCGTGGATGAGTTTCACCGCGCACGCAGAAGCGGAAGCAACGGCATCCAAATCGTTCTGCCAAACTTCACCGCTTTGCCGGTGCCGGAGTTCAACCTCTTGTGGCATGCAAAGGTTGACAGGAAATATGCTTTGGTTGATGGCAAACGATCCAAGAAGACCGACTTTGTCTTGATTGAAATCGAACTCACCTGGTTGGCCGCCAATCGGGAGCTTCGGTCTTTCGGTGTGCAGCTTCGATACACGGCGGCGCAATCCGTTTACGCGATTCCGATGCAAGGTTGGAAGATCTTTCGAGAGATGGAAAAGGATCTGAGTTTTCCGAAGATCGCGTATGTTCCCCCGTTTTCCGGCCTTGAGCCCAGCGAGGAGTGGAGAGATGAAGGTCCGCTCAGAAAACAGGTCGGCAAGGCTCAGCCGGGGAGCATTCTCCGTAATCTCTTGCTCAAAGTGTGTCCCGCGCCGCCGCGCGATCACACCGGGCGCATCGCCAAGACGTACGAACCGCCTGCGGAATGGAAGGAACTGAAGCAGGTTGTCAGTCGCTGGTTCTCTGTTGAGTTGACGGAACCCCAGTACGAGCGCGGGGTGGACACGCAGATTCTCTGTGAATACAAGCAGGGCGGCAAGTCGTACGACATTATCTCCGGCGGAAGCGGCTTCCATCAGGCGTTGACGCTCTTGGGTTTTCTCTACGGCTACCGCCCGACCACGCTTCTTCTGGACGAACCCGACGCCCACATGCATGTGAATCTTCAACGTGAAATGCTCGACTACTTCAAGAAGAAAGCCAGCGAAACAGGCGTCCAATTCCTCCTGGCAACGCATGCCGAGGAGCTGATCAGAGGTGTTGACCCGAGTCAGGTGGTATCCATTCTGCAGCATGAGCCGCGTCGGCTGACTTCTGCGACCGGTGTGCTGAGCGCGATGGCCGACGTGTCCAACGCGGAACTCAGCCAGCTCGCCGCTTCGCCATTTATCCTGTATGTCGAAGGCGAAACCGATGAACGCATTTTACGCGCCTGGGCTCCCACCTGCAAAGCCGATAATGCGCTTGCGAAGGTTTGTTTTCATACCATGGGCGGCGGCACCAAGAAGCTGATGAAAGATCATGCGGACCGGCACTACGAAGGTGTCCGGCAGGTGTTTCCAGAGGCGCGGCGTTTGATGCTGTTCGATTATGACAGCGACGAAAACGCTTTCCACCCTCCAGGAGAAAATTCCGCGCTGTTTGAGTGGGGGCGCAAGAACATTGAGAACTATCTTCTCGTACTTGATGCGTGGATGCGTACGGTGACCAAGGAATTAGGATTGCCGGACGATGATTTATTGGCGGAACCGGCTCGGCAGGTCATCAGGGACTTCTTTTCCAATGAAAATCTAACGCTACCCCGAGGGCAGACTTGGGAAAGCGTGTCGGCGAACGTCTTTAAAGTGGTGGACGGCAAGAAGCTGCTTTTTGACTCTAGCGAGGCGCTGTTCACGAAACTTGAGAGGATGGAGCCGCCCCTTAAGGCGATCCGCGAGAAGATCGCGGGCATGATGGGCGAGAACGAGATACATGATGACGTGAAACGGTTCTTCGCCAAGTTGCGCACCACGGTTGGTGACTGAAGGAGCGAACAATGGCAAGCGGATCTTCTATAGAATGGACCGAGTCGACATGGAATCCGGTCACAGGCTGCACGAAAATCAGCGCGGGCTGTGCGCACTGCTACGCGGAGCGCATGGCCCGCCGGTTGCAGGCCATGGGTCAGCCGAATTACCGCAACGGGTTCAAGGTCACATGCCATCACGATGTGCTGGGGCACCCGATGCGGTGGAAAAGGCCGCAGGTGATTTTCGTGTTTCTGTCGCTGGAACCTTTGCTAGGCCCATTGCCCAGGCTTGATCTCAATGGGATCGGCTGGGTGATCGTCGGCGGCGAATCCGGCCCGGGTGCGCGCCCGATGGACTCGGCCTGGGCGGCCGACATCCGCGACCCGTGTCTCGCCGCTAATGTGCCGTTCTTCTTCAAGCAATGGGGCGGCGTGCAGAAAAAGAAAGCTGGGCGTTTATTGGAGCACCGCACGTGGGATCAAATGCCCCAGTTATCGGAGGTTGGCGCATGATCTCTGGACCATGCGTCGCGAGAAGATCGATCTGCGTTAAGTAACTAAGGAGACCATCATGCCGAGAACCAACAAGACAGCCAACGAACAACGGCTCAGCGCCGAGCAAATCGCCTTCTTGAAGGAAAAGATGGGCCACTTCGCAGATCGGAACCCGTCCGCAGGGATCGCGCGCACCGACTGCAAACAGCTTTTCGAATATGTGGCGGTCCAGAAGATCACGTACCTCTATGACGATGAACTGCTCGAAGGCCTTCTGCACGTGGATCGTAAGCGAACCGGCAAGGCTGAAGAGTTGTTGGACGCCTACCTGATTCTGGATCAGGGCGATGAGGTCCAACTCAAACTCTTTCAGTTCAAGTGGAAGGAGGACTACAGCGGGGGGATTTCGACCAAGGAACTCCATCATTTTGTCACCCGCATGAATGCGGTCTTCCTGCACGGCGATCTTCAGGACGACAAGACTCTGGAGGCCTTCAAGGAGGTTCGCGAGGCTTTCGACGCCGCCCTGTCCGCAAACAAGCGCGCCCGGCCGCGAATCCAGTGTTACTACGTCGTCAACGGGCAGAACGTTTCACCCACCGACGTCGCCAAGATTCAGGAAATCCGCGACATCTTCGCACACGACCGACAGGCCTATGGGTTTACGTTCGAGACCTATGGCGGTACGGACATCTACAGCCTGTGCGCACTCGGCCGCGTCCCGATCCAAGAGGAGACGCTGGAGGTGAACCACGAATGGGGCAATGAGTCATTCCTGTTGCACAACATTGGCGCCAATCCCAACGGTATGCCGCTGAAAGTTATGGTGGGATTCGTCAACGTGAACCAGTTGATCCGACTGGTAGACCGTTACAGCAACAACGAATTGTTCGAGAAGAATGTCCGGCTCTTCCTCGGCACAGGCAAGGATGTGAACAAAGGGATCATCAAGACGGTCACCAGCAACGAGAGTGTCTGGTTCGGCTACATGAACAACGGTGTGAGCATGACCGCCGAGGATGTCCGCGTGGACCTTCCCGCTAGCAAGGGCAAGGTGCGCGTGCGGCTGACGGGGATGCAGATCATCAACGGATGCCAGACGGTCAATGCGCTCTACCATGCCAAATATTCGCCCGACCTGAAGGATCGCTTCCAAGGCAATTCGAACGTCATGGTGCGCATTTACCAGATCGATCCCGCAAACAAGCCGTTTCACGATGCGCTGATCATTGCGACGAACTCGCAGAACGCGATCCGGCCGGAGGACTTGGTCTCGAACGATGCGACGCAGTGCGCCATCCAGCGGGTCTATCAGGAGTACGGCATCGGCTATGAGCGAAAGGAGGGTGAAACACCTCCCGGCCATGGTTATCAAATGACCTTCTCGAAGGAACAAGCCGCAATGGCTTACCTTGGTGTCATCGACGGAAAGTGCTCCAAGCTCCGAAACTCGCTCAGCCGTAGGGAGTTCTTCCGTCAAGGTGAAGATTATTATCGCGTTTTCAACCTCCGTGGATCCGAAGGAGAGTCGCCGTCCGGGTCGCTCCCCGAAGGGTTCGAGCCTGGCGCTGCCGCCAATGCGCGCGCATTGGATATCTTGGCGGCGCGATGCATCGAGGAGGCGTGCCGCGTGAATATTGCTAAAGTGCCCAAGCAGGATCGTGGTCCGCTGAAAAAAGGCGCGTACTATTTGGCTCGCATCATTTTCCTGCAAAATGAGGCGCAGGTTCTGGATGTCGTGGCCAAATTGAAGGGCCAGGAGAGGAAGCCTTGCGTTTCCAAGGAGGTGATCGATCCCGTATCTATGATCGGAAACAATGGTTTTATCGCCGCACGAGGCGTGTTTGAAGCCGCGATCACGGAGTATCTGGCCAAAGAGGGCGGCAACGAGGACGCCGCACTAAAGAACACGGCTTTTGCATCGTTGGTCGATGAGCGGAGCGTACTGAAGATGGAGGGAATATGACCACGAAGAGCAAAAAACAGTCGCGTGAAGCCGAATCGCTCTCTCGGCGGATGGAACGTCTGGCGGGCGGGGCGGCGAAACGCGGGGTCCGCGACGCGCAAGATTTGGTCTACGACGCCTGGGAGGCGGCGAACAGCGACGAGGCGTTCGATCTGCTGACCCAAGCCGTCGAACTCGACCCGACCAACGTGGACGCCTGGCTGGGGCTGATGCGCTACGAGCCGCTTGACGGCAAGGAGGAGGTCGTGTTTCTCCGCCGTCTCGTGGCCTTGGGTGAGAAGAACCTCGGCAAGAAGGTGTTTCGTGAGGGCAAGGGCATCTTCTGGGGGCTTTTTGAGACGCGGCCCTACATGCGGGCGCGGGCTCGGCTGGCCTTTCGCCTGATGGAGGCCGGGCGGCTGGAGGAGTCCGTGGCCGAACACGAGGGCATGCTCGAACTCTGTTCGAACGACAATCTGGGCGTGCGCTACGGGCTCATGGCGCTCTATCTGGCACTGAACAACCTCGACGGCGCGAATCGCCTCTTCCGGGAATACGACGAGCGGGAGCACCGCGCGATGTTCGCCTGGGCCTACGTGCTCGAACGCTATCTGGCGGGCGATACGGGGGGCGCAACCCAAGCGCTCGCGGCGGCGCGGAAGCAGAACGAGCATGCCGAAGCCTATTTTGCCGCGCTCAGGAGGTTGCCGAAGAAGATGCCGGGATCGTACGCCATGGGGAGTCCAGAGGAGGCCGTGATCGCATGGGAGATCCTCAAGCCGGCATGGAAGAAGCATCCGGAGGCGCAAGCCTGGCTAATCGGCCAGTGCGCGAAGTGAGTGAGCTTTGGGAAAAGAACGTGCTGGGAGGTCAGCCATGATCCGACTGCACGTCACCGTGGAGGGGGCAACGAAACAGCGATTCCTGAAGGATGTACTTTGTCCTCAAACTCGCTTGCGTTGCTCCGATAAAGGCGCTACAGTGAGTCGCAAATCGGGAATGCTCCCTGCGCATTATGGATGTGGTGCGTCCGATTCTACGGCATAATGATGCTTGGCTGCATTTTGGATTTATTGGATCAGTGAGCGAGGTGGATATGGATGCTGCTTGGAAATGGAATGGCGCTCGGTGGTGGAAGTTCGACTGCCACGCCCATACGCCACAGTCGGATTGTTATGGCGAAGGGGACGCCGCGCTCAAGGCGCGCACGCCCGAGGAGTGGCTGCTCGACCACATGCGGGCCGGGTTCGATTGCGTCGCCGTTACCGACCACAATTCGGGCGAATGGATTGACCGGCTTCAGGAGGCGGCGGCGAATGAAACCTTGCGGAAACATCCCGACTTTCGCGAGTTGGTTCTCTTTCCGGGAGTGGAACTGTTCGTCAACGGCGGGTTCCATGTATTGGCGATTCTGGGCGCGGATAAGACCGGGGCGGACGTGACGCGCTTGACTGGTGCTTGCGGATACGATTCGGCCAGTGGGGCCACAACCAAGTCTTTTTCCGAAGTTGCCGCCGCCATTGCCGCAACTGGCGGCGTGGTGTTGCCGGCGCACGTGGATGAACGAGACAAGAAGGGGCTTTGGGCGTTGTCTGACGAAAAAACGTGGCAGCAGGTGTTGGCTGTCAAGACGTTGACAGCCTGGGAGGTTATGGATGCCTCCCAGCAACCACCGGACGTGGTTGTCCGATCCGGGCGGCAGTTTACGCGCATCCTTGGTTCGGATAGCCATTGTCCCGAAAAAGTCGGCACGCGGTGGTCTTGGGTGAAGATGACCATGCCGAGCATTGGCGAACTGCGTTTGGCTCTGCAAGACGGCGAACTGGCGGTCCGCCCCTCGGACAAATACCCGGACGATCCGAACAATGTTCTGCCCGCTTTGGCGGTGGAATCCGTCACGGTCACGGATGCCAAGTATTTGGGTCGCACTTTCAGTGACGGAAGATTGAATACTTTTGCAGCCGCTTTTGGCCCTTGGCTGAATGCCATCATTGGCGGGCGCGGCACCGGGAAGTCGTCGCTGCTGGAATTTATGCGCATCGCCTTGCGCCGGGAGGGCGAACTCGCAAAAGCCTTCGATAAGGAACAGATACGCGAAAATTTTGAGCGCTATCGGATAACCGGCGAGAAAGGTCTCTTGCTTCCGGGCGCCCTTATTCAGATCGTCTACCGGAAGGAAGGGCAGCGTTATCGCATCCAATGGAGCGTTAACGGGAACGCAACGGCCATCGAAGAGGAAACGCATGGCGGCTGGGTGCGCGCGGACGGCGACATAGCCGCTCGTTTTCCGGCGAGCATCTACAGCCAGAAGCAGTTGTTTGCCCTGGCGGGCAATCCAGCCGCTTTGTTAGACATCATTGACCAGACACCGGACATCAATCGCCAGGAATGGGATCAGAAGAGAAGCGAATTGGAAGGATCGTTTCTGTCTTTGCGCGCCAAGGAACGCGAGTTACAGGCACGCTTGACCGATGAAACACGACTGCGCGGAGAACTGGCCGACATCGAGCGACGATTGGCTGTCTGGGAAAAGAAGGCCACGCGCGACACCTTAAGAGCCTTCCAGCGACTGGCCCAACAGAGGGTTGGGCTGGAAAACTGGACAGCGGCTTTAGACGAAACGGTTGCGCGGCTCGCCGCTTATCCTGACGCCTTGACGCTGGAGACGCTGAACACCAGCATCTTCGACACCGGAACGCAGAATGAGAAAGCCGTTCTGGATCGGATACAAACCACCACCGCCGCCTGGGCAGGCGTGATCAAGGCGGTCCAGACTGGGGCTGTTGATGCCGGGCGGGTGGCGCAGGAATGGAAAACATGGCTGGACCGTTCGGAATGGAAGAAACAGGCGCAGGAGATTGAGGCGGAATATGCGGGCTTGATTGAGCAATTGGCCGGGGAAGGCGTGGCGGATGCGGCCGACTATGGGAATTGGTTGCAACAGAAACAAGCGCTGGAGGCCCGTCTCCGCGCGATTGCCGGTTATCGGACGGAAATTGCGCGATTGCAGGCACAGGCAACGGGCAAGTTGTCCGAAATTCGATCTCATCGTCGCGACCTGACGGAGAAGCGGCGGCAGTTTCTAAGCAACATACTGGCCACCAACAGTTTTGTGCGCATGGATGTGATACCTTATGGCGAATTGGATGATGCGCATGGTCAGTTGTCGGAATTGTTGCGCTGTGAAGACGCAAGGTATTCCACGGATGTTACCGGGTTACTGGACAGTGTGTATTTTCCTGACGGCAAGTCCTACATTTCGACATGGAAAGGCGTGGATGCGAGCCAGAGAATGCAGCTAGAGGAGGACATGGATAAGCGCTTGGTCGCTCTTAAGAAGCGTATCGGCGATTGCGCATTGGGAACAGTGCCGGAATCGCTTGGCCGTGGTTGGTTCCGGAATAAATTGAAGGATGCCGCGCAATCGCCGGAAACGCTCAATCATCTCGACCTTTCCTGGCCCGGGGACAGTGTGCATGTCTCCTATGCGAATCCGGCCACCGGCAAGTTCAGCGCGTTGGATCAGGCATCGCCCGGACAAAAAACGGCGGCTATTCTGGCCTTTGTGCTTTCCTATGGGCAAGACCCCATGATCCTGGACCAGCCGGAGGACGACCTGGACAATCACTGGATCTACGAACTGGTGGTTCGCCAGATTCAGGAGAGCAAAAAGCGGCGGCAAATCATCGTCGTCACGCACAATGCCAATATCGCTGTGAACGGCGATGCGGAACTGGTGCTCGCCCTGAAGTCGGATGGCGGTCGCACGGAGTACGAAGCGCAAGGCGGTTTGCAGGAAGCGGATGTTCGCGACACTGTCTGTCTGGTCATGGAAGGCGGCAGGGATGCCTTTGCGCGGCGATACGACCGGATTGTTGGAGGAACAGGACATGTATGACACACGCGAAGAACTGCTGGCAAAGATTCGCCTGGGAGAGGACACGACCTTTGAGATGAAGGCGGTTGTCTTCGCCGGTAATCAGGTTAGAGGACCGGGACGTGACGAACTGGCTGACGAACTGGCGGCGATCGCCAATACGTCCGAAGGGGTTTGTCTGTTGGGCATCGACGACAAGAGTCGGGAAGTCACGGGCATTCCCGTCAACCGCCTGGACGCCGTGGAAGCGTTGGTTCGAGAAGTGCTGAACGACAGTATCGTTCCGCCGCTGACAGCGCGGGTGTTGCGCATGGAGTTGCCCGATTCGCTGGGTGAACTCAAGCCGATCGTGCGGATCGATGTTCCGCGCAGTCTTTTTGTGCACCGTAGCCCGCACGGATATTTTCACCGCGTTGGGAGTTCAAAACGCGAACTTTCGCCGGAAATCCTTGCCCGGTTGTTTCAGCAACGCAGTCAATCCCGGATCATTCGGTTCGACGAGCAGGCGGTGCCCGAGACTTCAATTGCGGACTTGGACACCGCTTTATGGAGCCGGTTTGTCCGCGATGCGTCCGGCAATGCGGAGGAAATCCTTCGAAAACTGCGGATTGTGACAAATGACGATACCGGGGCAGAGCGACTTTCAGTTGGCGGCGTGCTGATGTGCACGCGTAACCCGGAACGGTGGCTCAGTGGCGCCCAGATTGAGGCTGTTTGTTACCGAGGGCTCACGCGCGATGCAAACTACCAACTCGATGCCAGAACCATCACTGGCCCGCTCGACCGGCAGGTGTTCGATACATTGTCCTTTGTCGCGAAAAACATGCGGCGACCGGCCGTCAAAGACCCGGCGCGGAACGAGGTTCCGGAATACAGCGAACGCGCGTTATTCGAGGCCATCGTCAATGCGGTGGCGCATCGCGACTATTCGATTCACGCTTCACGAATACGCTGCTTTATGTTCGAGGATCGTGTCGAAATCTATTCGCCGGGGCCGCCGCCCAATAGCGTGACCGTGGAAAGCATGCCATTGCGACAGGCTACACGAAACGAAATGGTTGCGTCACTGCTGTCCAATTGCCGTGCCGCCGGCGTTGCAGGCGGACTCGGCAGGACTTTCCTGATGGAGAAGCGTGGGGAAGGCGTGCCGATCATCATGAACGAGAGCCTTCGATTGTCAAATCGGAAGCCGGAATATCAACTTATAGATAACACGGAAATCATGCTTTCCATCTGGGCCGGCAAGAGCGCCGTCGCGTAACCGCGTTGATCCCGCAGCGGATACGTCGGCGTGGGAGCGGGAGATCGACCAACAGGTTTACGCCCTTTACGGCCTGACGGAGGAGGAGATCAAAATCGTGGAGGGGAGCACGCAACGATGAACAAGGATAGAAAAATGAGACCGAAAGTCTATTTGGAAACGAGCGTGGTGAGTTACCTGGCGGCACGACCGAGTCGCGACCTGGTGGTCGCGGCGAATCAGGAAGTGACGCGGGAATGGTGGGCAAATGCACAAGAACGTTTGGATTTGTTTCTGTCTGAAATTGTTTTGAAGGAAATCGCGGCGGGCGATCGTGTTGCGGCGGCTGAACGTAAACGCTATCTTGTGAAAGTGCCGCTCTTGCCGTTGAACCTCGATGCGCGAGCTTTGGCGGATCGCTATCTTGCGGCAAGGATTATGCCGGCAAAGGCGGCGACCGATGCCCTGCATATTGCCTTGGCGACGGTGCACGGCATGGATTACGTGGTCACATGGAACTGTGCGCATATCGCCAATGCCCTTACGCAAAAGGCCATTGCCCGGATCAGCAGCGAAGGCGGGTATGAACCGCCCGTGATCTGTACGCCTTTGGAGTTAATGGAGGACGAAGCATGAAACCAGACCCGATTGTGGCGGAAGTCCGTAAAGTGCGGGAAGCGCATGCCCTGCGGCATGGAAACGATCTTCGAAGAATCTATGCGGATATGAAGAAAGCCGAGGCTCGGGATCATTGGCCACAGGCGCAAGTTCGCGTGCAATCGCCCGTTCGCGCTTGCGTGGCGGAGGATTCCGCCCAGTATGTTGCGAAGAAGGGGCGTAGTGCCACCAGGCACGCGCCAAGCGATACTGGCGGAGCTTAACGAACGCATTGGAGCGCGAGATCGACCAGCAGGTTTACGCCCTCTACGGCCTGACGCCGGAGGAGATTAAGATTGTGGAGGGGACGGTAAAATGAGAAACATACTTTTGCCCGGCAATACAGGAGGTTCCATATGACAACGCCCGTTTTTATTAAGCGCGTGGTGCTGAATAATTATAAAAGCATCAAAGAGTGTTCCGTCGCCCTGGGGCCGCTCACGTTTTTGGTAGGCCAGAACGGCGCGGGGAAGAGTAATTTTCTCGATGCGTTGCGACTGGTGACAGACGGACTGAACACCTCCCTTGAGCATGCCTTGCGGGAGCGCGGCGGCATTAACGAAGTCCGGCGCCGTTCTTCGGGGCATCCCACGCATTTTGGCATCCGGCTTGAGTGGGTTCTTCCCAACGGAAGCGAAGGCGTTTATGCGTTTCGGATTGGTTCTCAGAAGAAGGGCGGCTTTGAAGTTCAGCGCGAAGAGTGCCGCGTTTTCGAGCCGGATCGGGTGCAGGTGAGTTTCTACAAGGTGGAATGCGGGGTTCTGAAGAGTTCGAATTTCGAGGTCGCGCCGCCGACTTCGAGCGACCGGCTCTATCTGGTTTCCGCCGCCGGACTTCCGCCGTTCCGTCCGCTTTACGATGCGTTGTCGCACATGGGGTTCTACAATCTGAATCCTGACGAGATCCGCGAACCCCAGCCGCCGGATCCGGGCGAGGTGCTTAAGCGGGACGGCAGTAATCTGGCCAGCGTACTGGGACTGCTTGAAAAGGGCGGGGTTGAGCGGATTGTCGAGTTGCTGTCGAAGGTTGTCCCGGGGATACAGAATATTGAGGTCAGGCATGTCGGCAAAAAGGAAACACTGGAGTTCCGGCAACAGGTGGGTAAGAATAAAGACCCGTGGCGGTTTATGGCGGAGAATATGTCGGACGGTACATTGAGGGCGCTGGGAGTACTTACTGCGCTGTTCCAGTCCTCTAAGGCGGACGGCAAGCGGGTTCCTTTGGTTGGAATTGAGGAGCCCGAAACCGCTGTTCATCCCGGCGCTGCCGGTGTGCTGCGGGACGGGTTGCGGGCGGCTGCCGAGCTTACTCAAACCATTGTAACCAGTCACAGCCCGGATCTTCTGGATGACAAGGAAATTGCCGATGAACACATTTTGGCAGTTATGAACCGGAATGGTGAAACCCTGATCGGCCCGCTGGACGACGCGGGCAGAACGGCAATTCGCCAACGTCTCTACACGGCAGGGGAACTGCTTCGCTTGAATCAGATGGAGCCGGATCAGGATGTAATAAGCAAGGTTTCTTCGAATCAACTGGAGCTGTTTTCAGAGTACAAGCCATGACCGAGATCTGCATACAAGCAATTTGATATGGTTGCCGCTCGGCGGGCCGATTCCTTTGACAAGTGTTACAGGGAAATCCACAAAATGCTTTCGGCCTTGCGACAGACCGTAATGGATTGAGAAATCAATGAGCGACACAATCCGACAGCCTATCGCCCGCTGGACCGCCGCCGAAGAAGGTCAATTCTTCGAACGGAAGTCGGCGTTGGATCGTTCATCCGGGCGCGTGAAACCGCGCAAGGCGGCGGAAATCGCGCATGACATTGCTGAAACGGTTTGCGCCATGGCCAATGCCGATGGTGGGGAACTCGTGGTCGGCATGGAGGATGATGGGGCGATTTCGGGAGTTCCGCACGCCGAGGACAAACTGCAATTGTTGTTGGGTGTGCCGAAGGACCGGAACTACGTGAACCCGCCGCTGCCTTGCCGATCCCGCAAGGTGGTCTCCTCGGACGGATTGGTTCTCCTGCATTTCGAGGCGGATTGGAGTCCAGCCGTTCACCTCCTGGCCGACAGCCGGTGCCTATTGCGCGTGGACGACACCAATTCGCCATTCGCGCCCGACAAGGTGGGCGCATTGAAGGCGGCCAAGGCTCAGGGCCTTCTTGAACGCTCCTTTCCTCCCGGCGCACAAATGGAAGACCTCGATCTGGACTTGGTATCCACCGAATTGGGCAAGGTCTGGCCGGGTTTGTCGCCGGAGGCTGTTTTGCGACGGTACGGACTCATCGCGGGCCGCAACGGGCATTCCGTGCCAACGCTGGCGGCGCTGCTGTTGTTTGGCCGAGAACCGACTCGCTGGCATCCCCGATGTGGTCTCGATTTCATTCGTTGGGAAGGCACGCAGGGCAAGACCGGTTCGGAGTTGAACATCGCCAAGCGGATTCGTATAGAAGAACCGCTGGCGGTGCTGATCCGCAAGGCGCGCGAAGCGATTCATCCCTTCATCCGGGAACGTCAACATCTGCACGACCTGTTCTTTGTCGAAAAACTCGAATACCCGACGTTTGCCTGGCAGGAGGCCATCGTCAACGCGGTGGCGCACCGGGATTACAGCCTGCAAGGCGCGCCGATCGAGGTCTGGATGTACGACGACCGTATGGAGATTCGCAGCCCTGGCATGCCTCCCGCGCCGGTTACGGTCGATGCGCTGAACCATCGCAAGCGCGTCCATCTCTCCAGGAATCCCATACTGGTTCGGGCGCTGGCAGACCTGCAGTATATGCGGGACGTCGGTGAAGGAGTTCCACGTATCTTCGACGAAATGGACCGCGCCGGTTGCTATCCGCCAAGGTTCGAGATCATCGGCGGATTTGTGTTTCAGTTGACGTTGCGCAACGAACCGGTCTACGACCGCAAGACCCTGGATTGGCTCAAGCAGTTCACCGATGTCGATCTGTCAGGTGACCAGAAGCGTATGCTTGCCTACGCCCATGCTCATGGGGAACGGTTCACCAGCCGGGAATTCCAGAAGGTCATCGGCACGGACATCTACGGCGCCTCGAACGCGATCAAGGACATGATCCGCAAGGGGGTGGCTAAATCCACCGAGAAGGGCAGTCGGGTCTATGGGATTCACAAGCCATTACGAGAGCAGCCCGGCATGCCGACGGAACTCCGACAACTTCTTCCATTGCTTAGGAAGAAGGGACGCCTGGCCAATCAGGATGTACGGAAGATCTGTGGGCTGACGAAGATCACGGCCGCGCGTCTCCTGCGCGAACTCACGTCAGGGCAATGGCTTGCGGGAACGGGGAAGCGGGGTGCAGGTGCGTGGTACTCCGCTGGTCCTCGTCTATTGTCTCAGTCTCAAACTAGTTCGGAAAGCCGTGAGACTGATACAATGAGCCATGAGGCTGATACAATGAAAAAGCGAAAGTAGGCCATGCCCACCCACGACATCATAGACAACCGGACCGAGAAACTGGTTGACCACCTGTCCCAGATGCTCGGATCGACCGAACGCGCCCGGTTCGCGGTGGGCTACTTGTTCCTGTCCGGCCTGACGAGCGTTGCGAAACGGCTCCTGAACTTGAAGGATTTGCGCCTGCTCATCGGCAACACGACGAACCGCGAGACGGTCGAAATGCTGGCCGAAGGCTACCGCCGGATTGATCTGGCTGCAGAGGAAGTCGAGAAGCAGGTTTATCCGAAGCGCACTGAGGCCGGCAAAATGGCGCAGGAGACCGCCGGGAATCTCCGGAACACCGTCGAGTTGATGGACCAAACAGACGAGGCGCAGGATCTGATTGCCGGGCTGATTCGGATGATCGAGGAGAAGCGACTCAAGGTCCGCGTCTTCACGAAGGGCCGCCTTCACGCCAAGGCGTACATCTGCGACTACGGGAAGGTGTTCGACTTGCTGGGCAAGGAGATTGACCGGCATGAAAGAGGGATCGCCGTAGTGGGGTCTTCCAACTTGACATTGGCCGGGCTTACCCACAACACCGAGTTGAATGTTGTCGTTCAGGGTAACCAGAATCACGGCGAACTGGTCCGCTGGTTCGATGACCTCTGGAAAGAGGCGCAAGAGTTCGACGACACGCTGATGGCCGAGCTCAAGGAGTCCTGGGCGGCGGCGCAGGTCCGGCCTTACGACATCTACATGAAGACCCTCTACGCCCTCGTGCGCGACCGGTTGGAGAGCGAGGACGAAGCGGAATTGCTTTGGGATGATGACATCTTCCGCAAACTGGCGAGTTTTCAGAAGGTGGCCGTGCGGCAGGCGGTGCAAATGACCCGTGACTTCGGCGGGGCGTTTGTGTCCGACGTGGTAGGTCTGGGCAAGAGTTACATCGGCGCGGCGATCGTGAAGCACTTCGAGCGCACCGACCACGCGCGCCCGCTGATCATCTGCCCCGCCCCGTTGGTGGAGATGTGGGAGCGGTATAACGAGGTTTATCAACTCAACGCCCGCGTCCTTTCAATGGGGTTCTTGCGCGAGGACGAACAGGATGGCGTCACCCGGATGCTGAACGACATCAAGTTCAAAGACCGGGACTTCGTCCTTGTGGATGAGAGCCATAATCTCCGACACCCGGACACGCAGCGTTACAAGATCGTGCAAACCTTCCTTTCGACGGGGCGGCGGTGCTGTTTCCTGACCGCAACACCCCGGAACAAGAGCGCCTGGGACGTTTACCACCAGATCAAACTGTTTCATCAGGACGACCGCACCGACTTGCCGGTGGACCCGCCGAACTTGAAGGAATACTTCAAACTGATCGACAAGGCCGAACGGAAACTCCCGGACTTGCTGGCGCATATCCTCGTTCGCCGGACCCGGCAACACATCCTACGCTGGTATGGTTTCGACGCCGAGACCCACGAACCGGTTGACCCGAACCGCTTTCAGGAATACCTCCAGGGCACGCGGAAGGCTTACGTGTTGGTGGGCGGCAAACACCAGTTCTTCCCAAAACGCGAACTGGAAACCATCGAGTACAGCATCGAAGACACCTATCAGGGACTTTATCAGGAGTTGCGCGGCTATCTGGGCAGGGGTGGCACAGGCATTCCTGCCTGTGTACCACAGACAAGAATGTCTGTGCCACCCTCCTCAACCATCGAAGTCATCTTCAGCGGCGACAAGAGCAAGGAGAAGGTTGTCGGCCGCTTCGCGCCCAAGGCGAACCCGGAGTATCGCTTCGCCAAGGACGAGGCAGAACTGATGATGGTGATTGCCACCGACGTTCTTGCCGAAGGCTTGAACCTTCAGGACTGCGACAACATCATCAACTACGACCTGCACTGGAACCCCGTCCGGCTGATTCAACGTTTTGGGCGCATTGACCGTATCGGCTCGGAACACGAACGCATTTTCGGCTTCAACTTCCTGCCTGAAACCAAGCTCGACAAGAATCTCGGCCTCAAAGACAAATTGCACAACCGCATTCAGGAAATACACGACACCATCGGGGAAGATTCGGAGATTCTTGACCTGACTGAGAAGCTCAACTCGGAAGCCATGTATGCGATCTATGAGACTCGTGGAGGCGCTCCAGTCCAACTGGACCTGTGGGGCGGCGCTGACGACGAGTTCCTTGACCTGAACGAGGCCGAGGAAATCCTGCGACAGTTGCGGAAGGACAATCCCGACGAGTACGAGCGCATCGCCAGTCTGCGCGACGGCATCCGTACCGCCCGGCCGTCGTTGCAACGCGGCATGTACGTCTTCTGCCAAGCCGGGCGGTTTCAGCAGTTGTTCCTGCTCGACGACAAGGGCGCTGTGATCTCCCGGGACGTGCCCAAGGTGGTCGGCGCGATCAAGTGCGCCCCCGACGCTAAAGCCGCACCATTACCAGAGGGCTACAACAAGGCGGTCATGGCGATTCAACGCAAGTTCGCGGAGGATGTCCGGCGCCGCGAGGCCGAGCGGACCTACACGGCGAACCTGACTCACGGCCAACTCTACGTTTTGCGGGAACTGCGAATCCTGTTTGAAGCCACGGAAGACGAAGATATCAAACAGAACGTCAACGTCTTAGAGAAGGCCTTCCGGGGGCCGCTCACCGGCACGGTGAAGCGTGAACTCAACCAGTTGCGACGGAACTCGGTGACAGGTGAAGGGCTGCTCAAGAACCTGGCTCGAATGTATGATCGGCACAATCTGAAGGACGCCGCCGCCCAACGGAGCCTCGGCATGGCGGACAGGGCCATTCCTCGGATTGTCTGCAGCGAGGCTTTTGTCTGACGCGACGGCATCTGCGAATTGCCATGCAAGCGATATGGATGAAGTGCAGTTGTGAATAGGCGCATATCAAACACCGCCGAAGACCGTTTGCTGGTGGCCCTCCAGAAGGGACTGCCACTCGAGGCGCGGCCTTTTGCCCGTATCGGCGACGACCTCGGCGACGACCTCGGATTGACCGAAGAGTCCGTGCTCGCCCGGGTTCGAGGGCTTTTCGAGACCGGCGTGGCGCGCCGGTTCGGCGCGGTGTTCGACTCGCAGAGCCTCGGCTACGAAAGCACCCTCTGCGCAGCCGAGGTGCCGGCGCCTGACGTGGCGCCGGCCGTCGCCCGGATCGTTCCGCATCCGGGCATCACCCACTGCTACGAACGGGAAGGCCACCCCAACCTGTGGTTTACCCTGACCGCGCCGGCGGACGCGCTGCTGGCGGAACTGGCGCGCGTCTCGTCCGCCTTGGGCCGTTATACCGTGCTCAACCTGCCGGCGTTGCGCAAGTTCAAAATAGAGGCCGTGTTCGGGCAACAGGCGGAGGCTCCCGTCCCGCGCGCCAAGTCCTTCGCGCCGACCGGAACCGCCGCCCCGCTCACGGCGCGCGAGCGGCAGGTCGTGCGGCGCCTGCAGGCGAACCTCGCTGTCGACGCCGACCCGTTCGGCGTCCTGGCACAGGAACTCGGCTTCGCCCCCGCCGATCTGCTCGCGCTGCTCACGCGGTGGGAGGCCACCGGGGTGATCCGGCGCATCGGCCTGATCCTGCGTCACCGGGAACTGGGCCTTGCCGCCAATAGCATGTGCGTCTGGGCCGTCGCCGCCGATCGGATTGAGGCCGCCGGCGCGTCCATGGCGCGCAGCCCGCACGTCTCTCACTGTTATGAACGCCCGTCGTTCGAAGCCTTCCCCTTCAACCTGTATGCCATGATCCACGCCACAACGCGCGCGGAGGCCGTCGGCTTTTTTGAACGGCTCGGCTCGGACGCCGGACTCGCCGACGGGCGCATGCTGTGGTCGGCCCGCGAGTTCAAGAAATCAAGCCCCGTGTTTTTCTGCGAACCGTCTCCCGCGCTCGAAAGGCCAGGTCCGGCATGAGCGCGCGCACCGGCATCCTGTTTGCCACGCCCGGCTCGACCTGCCCCACGGCGGCGGACGTGTACGATCATCTGGAGCGCGCGGCTTCCCACCGCTTTCCGGGGGTGACCCCGCATTGGTGTTTCACGTCGGGGCCCGTCCGCCGCAAACGGGCCGAGCAAGGCCTCCCCGCGCAAGACCCCGCGACGGCGCTCGCCGTGCTGCAGGCCGAGGTCTACACCCATGTGGCGGTCATGCCCCTGCATCTTGCGAATGGACTGGAGTTCCGCGAACTGGCCGAACAGGTGAGCGCTTGGGCACACCGTCCGGGTACCGCCCTGACGGTGGCGATGGGGCATGCGCTTCTCACCTCCGACGCCGACTGGAAACGCACGCTCCAGGCCCTGCTCGCGTCTCTGCCGCAGGCGCCCGGGGAACACGACCGGGTCATCCTGGCCGTGCACGGCAGTCAAGATCCCGAGGGACAACGCACGCTCCGGGAGGCGGCCCGCCTCTGCGGCACGGTTGACCCGCGCCTCATGCTGGGCATGCTGCTCGGGAAGCCCGACCTGGCCGACGTGCTGCGCGCCTGCACCGCGGCCGGCGTGAGGAAAGCCTGGCTGCTTCCCTGCATGATGGTGGCCGGATACTCGGCTCGCGAGGTGATCACCGGAAGCGGCGAACAGGCGTGGGCCGTCGCCCTGCAACGCGCCGGCATCGAAACGATCCCCGTCCTTCGGGGGCTGGGCGAGATTCCCGGTGTCGTCGCCGTCTGGATGGATCACCTCGAACACCTGCTGGCCGCGCTGGCCGCGCCGCCCCAACACCCGGAGAGCCCGTGATGCGCAATGAAACTGTGACACGTCCGATTCTACCCGTCAGCCTGCTGATTGCGGGCAAACGCTGCCTCGTCGTGGGCGGGGGGCAGATCGCCACGCGTAAAACGGGACACCTGCTGGATGCGGAAGCCGACGTGACGGTGGTCTGTCCGGACGCGTCCGAGGCGATCGCCACCCTCGCGCGCAGCGGCAGAATCAGGCTGGTATTGCGCGCCTTCTCCGAATCCGACGTGACGGGGCAGTATCTGGTGTTCGCGACGACCGACAACCCGGACGTGAACCGACGTGTCATCGCGTGCTGCCACGCGCAGGGCGTGCTGTGCAGCGCCTCCGACAGCAACTGGCCGGATGGCGATCTCGTCGTGCCGGCCATCTGCCGGAAGCACGGCGTGGTGGTTTCGGTTGCCACGGGGGGCCGGTCATGCCGGCTGGCACGCCACGTGAAGGACAAGATCGCCGAATGGCTGACATCCCTGACGGACGAAACAAGCGGGAGAGACAATCATGACGACAGCCAGGATGACGTTTAAGGCCGGGACGCGGAGCAGTCCGCTGGCCCGGATTCAGACCCATGACGCGCTGGCCCGGATAACGGCGTGTTTGCCGATGTGCGCGTTTGTGGAGGTGCCCATCTCGTCGCCGGGAGACCGCGATCAGGCGACGGACCTGCGTGAAAGCCCGGCCGATTTCTTCACACAGGATCTCGACCGTCAGGTGCTGGACGGCGAACTCGACTGTGCCGTGCATAGCGCCAAGGACCTGCCCGATCCGGTGGCGGCGGGGCTGGACTGGTGCTGGTTGCCCTGGCGGGAGGATCCCCGCGATGTGCTGGTTCTGCCGCGCGGCCGGAGTCTGACCGAGTTCACCCCCGGTTTCACAATCGGAGTCAGCAGTGAGCGCCGCGCGGCCTACTGTCGCTCCCGCTTCCCCCAGGCCCGCCAACAGCCGATCCGCGGCACGATCGAGGATCGGCTCCAGCAGGTAGATCGACACGACTTCGACCTGATCATCATGGCGGGCGCCGCCCTCAATCGCCTCGGCCTGCAGGATCGTTGTAGCGAATGGATCCCGGCCCACGCGCTGCCCCCGCCTGACGGACAGGGGTCGCTGGCGCTGACGTTCCGCGCCAACGATGCGCGCTTTCAGCACATCCGCCGGTTGTTTGTGAGCAGCGTGACGTTCGCTGCCGCGGGCGCGGGATCGGCCGGCGCCCTGACGCGCGACGCCCTCCATGCCCTGGAGCGCTGCGACGTGTGCCTGCACGACACCCTCCTCGGCCACGATGTGTTCGATCTGCTGCCGCCAACCGTGAACTGCATCGATGTCGGCAAACGATGCGGCAAGCACAGCACGCCGCAGGACGAGACGACCTACCTGATCACCCGCTACGCGCGCCGCGGCCTCACCGTCGTGCGGCTCAAAGGCGGCGACCCGGGGATCTTTGGCCGGCTGGCGGAAGAGGTCGATGCACTGGACGCCCTCCACCTGCCCTACCGTGTGCTGCCGGGTGTGAGCAGCATGAGCGCCGCCACCTCGGGCACCGGCATGTTGCTCACGCGGCGCGGCGTCTCGCGCGGGTTCACCGTGCTGACCCCCCGCACGGAGGGGGGCGGCATCGGCTCCGTGGCCGCGGACGAACGCCGCCGTCTGCCGCTGGTCTTCTTCATGGCCCTGTCCGTGGCGGACGACGTGGCCCGCCAGTTGATCGGCGAGGGCATGTCCCCGGAAACACCGGCAGCGGTCGTGTTCGCCGCCGGCAGCGACCAGTCGCGCATCCTCGCAGGGACGCTGGCCGACATTGCAGCGCGCATTCAGGCCGCGGAAACCGGGCAGCCCGGCCTGCTCATCGTCGGCGAAGCGGCAACGTACCGCTACCGGAATTGGGGCGCCCTGGAGGGGCGCCGGGTCCTGCTGACCGCCAGTCAAGCCCTGCAGGACAAAGCGGCGGATCGGGTTACGGACTGGGGCGGAATCCCCGTGTGCCGTCCCCTCTTCAAACTGGAAGCCACGTCCGACGCGCTGGACGCCATCCGCCGGATCAGCACCTATGACTGGGTCGTCCTGACGTCTCCCTCGGCGGTACGCTGCTTCGGCGAGCTGCTGCAACGCGCCCGGATCGATTTGCGCACCGTCCCGTACCTGGTCACGTGCGGCGGAGGCACGTCACACGCGCTCGCGCCCCTGAGGCTGAAGGCCGACATCGCCCCGTCCTCGCAGTTCAGCGCGGACAGCCTCCTCGACACGGTCAAACCGCTTGTGAAACCGGGTCTGCGCATCCTGAGATTGCGCTCGGACAAGGCCGGAACCGGGTTGGCCCAAGCCCTGCGCGCCCAGGGCGCCCAGGTGGACGATGTGCTGCTGTATCGCAACCTGCCGATCCCGCAGGCCGAGAAGCCCGATTTCGAGGTGGCCTTCTTCGCCAGCGCCTCCGCCGTCGAAGCCTATGCCGCGCAGTGGGGCGTCGCCACGCTGCAGGGCACGGTGGTGGTCGCGATCGGCAAGCCCACCCTGACCGCCCTGCAGACCTGCGGCGTCACGGCAGACCTGGTGCCGCCCGAGGCGACCGTCGAATCGAGTTTCGCGTGTCTGGCCGAATACTGCGTCCGTCACAACCTGGCCGAGACTCATTCAGGACCTTGAGTGGAGCAAGCGCGGCGGAAAGTGGCGGACGCCCTCATTCACGGCAAGGCGCTCCGCATAGAAGGTGGCGCCGTGTTCCTGGATGAAATCGGCGATATCAGCCCGGCGATGCAAGTCCGCCTCCTGCGCGTGCTCCAGGAAAGGACCTACGAACCCCTGAGCGGCACGCACACGCGACACGCCGACGTGCGCGTCATCGCCGCCACCCATCGCGATCTGGTCGCGCTGATCCGCACAGGCACCTTTCGGGAAGACCTCTTCTACCGATTGAACGTCCCTCTCGGGATGGCCGTTCCCGTCGGGAAGCCACATAAAGTCGCATACTGCACTTCTATGCGTGTCGGACAGTCGCGTATACGCGACTCCGCCCATGTTTTGCCTCCCTGCCACTCTATGTGCATCCCTCTGCGCACAAACATGTTGCGCGAATTCCGCGTGTTCGTACTGCGCCTTGGCACGGTTCGTGATATAGACTATGGCATGAAGCTGAGGAATGGCAACTGATGAAAATCGCGATTACTGCAACGGGCAAGGAAATGACGAGCAACGTGGATCCGCGGTTCGGACGCGCGAAGTATTTCATTGTCGTGGAGACGGATACGAACGAGTCGGCGGCGCATGACAACGCGCAGAACTTGAATGCCGCGCAGGGTGCGGGGATTCAAGCCGGTGAAACGGTTGCGCGACTGGGGGCAAGAGCCGTCGTCACGGGCAATGTCGGCCCCAAAGCGTTTCGCATTCTGAATGCGGCGGGGATCAAGGTTTACCTGTCGAAGCAAGGCACGGTGGCTGACGCCATACGCACGTTCAAGGCGGGCGAGTTGAAGGAGACTACGGTGGCCAATGTCGAAGGACATTGGTGAAAGCAAACAGAAAACACGACCAGAAAGGAGGCAGCAATGCCAGCAAGAGACGGAACGGGACCGACAGGAGCAGGACCGAGAACAGGACAGGGAATGGGTGGTGGAGGAGGCTCAGGAGCCGGTCAAGGACAGGGCCGGGGCCGGGGCCGTATGGGCGGATTTGCCATGGGACCTGGAGGAAACTGTGTTTGCCCGAAATGCGGCAAAACCGTTCCGCATCAGCGTGGCGCGCCCTGTACGCAGGTGAAATGCCCTGCTTGCGGTGCGGCGATGACAAAAGAGCGGTAAGAACCGCTTCCCAGGCGGTTTGAGGTCGAGTTGTCGCTCAGCGCATGGAATCAGCCTAAATCCGGCAGTTCATCTTCACCATTCGCTCTAAGTAACCAGTGATCAGTGGGCTTCGCACCAAATGGTGATGCCTCTGGTTATGCATATGGCATTGGCCGCCAGGTTCTACACGGCACGAGAGGTTATCGTGACGCCCAAGCAGGCCGGTTTCTATCTGGATCGGGCGACAAGCTGTCGGTTTGAGGGACCTGACCAAACGGTCGAGCGGTATACGTATCCGCGCGAGGGCATGGCGAAAGGCGCTGGTTTCATGGGTATGCGATTTAACAAAGGAGAACAACAATACCGGAATTTGGATCGCCCTTCTCAGGGCTAGCAAACGACAGGAAACTCACGGAGTCTGAACTCATAAGGGCCATTCGGTTCATGGTGGCCGCAGAGTACAATGGCGCTTACTTAAGGGGCTATTGCCATCTTAATCATAATCCTAATCTTGATCTTAATCTCCTGGTGGAGAACGGATTACGATTAAGATTATGATTATGATCGGAAGCATCGCTTAAGTAAGCGCCATTCGCCGCAGAGTACGAAGCGATTCAGTTGTACATGCAGCTTGCAGAGTCAACAGACAACAAACTCGCCATCGAAGTGCTCAAGGATATCGCCGACGAAGAACGCGTTCACGCAGGCGAGTTCCTTCGTCTCCTCCGTGAGCTTGCCCCAGATGAAGAGAAGTTCTATGCTAAGGGGGCAAAGGAAGTCGAAAAACCATGAAAGGACAGGCATGAGCATGAAAACGGCGGATATTGTTGTGGTTGGCGGCAGTGCGGCGGGCGTGACGGCTGCTATTACCGCGAGGCGTCACTACCCCGGTAAAAGCGTCTTGTTGGTGCGGAAAGAGAAGCAGGTGCTGATTCCCTGCGGCATTCCCTATATCTGCGGCACGGTGGGGAGCCCGGACAAGAACCTTATTCCCGACGCCGTCTTGGAAAAGGAACAGGTCGAACTCCTTGTCGCGGAAGTGACCGCCATCGACCGCGAGCGGAAAAGGGTAACCACCGCGTCAGGCGAGGTCGGGTATGACCGTCTGATCGTTGCCACCGGGTCGCTTCCAGTTACCCCGCCCATTCCGGGCGCGACTATGGACGGCGTGTTCACGATTCTCAAGGATGAGGACTACCTGCGCCGGATGCAGGAGTGCCTGAAAACCGCCCGCGATGTTGTGGTTGTGGGCGGCGGCTTCATCGGAATCGAATTTGCCGATGAGATTCGCAAGACAGGCGGAAAGACCATTACGATCATCGAAATCGCGCCTCACTGCCTGAGTCTATCCTACGACGAGGAGTTCTGCGTCGAAGCCGAGCAGGTGCTGCAGACCAACGGCATTCGGATTCTGACCGCGACCAAGGTTGCCGGCTTTGCAGGCAACGACCGTGTGACCGGCGTAAAGCTCTCCAACGGCGAAACCCTCACGGCGGACGTGGTCATTCTGGGAACCGGCTCGAAGGCCAGCGCGGAACTGGGGAAAGCCGCCGGTCTACGCATCGGGGCCACGGGCGCCATTGACGTGGATCGCACGATGCGCACTTCCGACAAGCACATCTTCGCGTGCGGAGATTGCGCGGAGAAGATATCGTTCTTCGGCGGCGGACATTCCACGCTGAAGCTTGCCTCCATCGCCACGCTCGAAGCGCACATTGCGGGCGCGAACCTGTTCGGCATCACACGCGAGAATCCCGGCACGGTGGGAGTCTGGGCCACGGCATTGGGCGATTTCGCGCTGGGCACGGCGGGACTGACCGAGACGATGGCGAAGGCCCTCGGATATGACGCAGTGGCCGCGACCGTCGAGGGGCCGAATCGGCATCCGGCCGGAATGCCGGGCGGTGCCATGACCAAGGTCAAGCTGGTCTTCGAGTCCAACTCCAGCGTGCTCCTGGGCGGCCAGGTCCGAGGCAACGCGGTCGCGGGAGAGATCATCAACACGATCTCCGCCTGTGTGCAGAAGCGCATGACCGCTGAAGACATCGCCACATTCCAGATGGGTACCCATCCGGCGTTGACGGCCTCGCCCATCGCCTATCCGCTGGTCAACGCTGCGGAGTTGGCCATCGGAGAGATCAGAAAAAGGAAAGGAGCCTGATTGGCGCGAACATCGGCGCACCGGTGGGAGCGTTGGTTGTGAAACGCGGAAGAAGGTCACAGGCAAGGTTGAAAATGAACAGGTTACAGGTTTATTCGCGCGCACCCAAGGGTGAACAGGCCCCATTTGCATAATCGATTGCAACCCAAGCCTTACAGCCTCACAGTCTTCCGCCCTTTTTAGGTTGCCCTGTCAGAACTCCGTGAGCGCGTCCCTGGATTCCTTGAGTGGCCAGAGAGCGGCGCGCTCGATGCGTGTCAATCCCCCGCCAAGCGTTCCCAGCCAGATGTAGCGGTTGTCGGCCTCCAGCGCGCCGGTAGCCGGCGTGTCGAGCCCGCTATCGCGGTTGTAGAAGGCGGTAGGATTGTTGCTGGTGTCGCAGGCAACAAGACCTCGATCGGTTGCCATCAGAGTCCCATTTCCCACGGGGTGGACGCAGTGGATAGGCGCCCAGGCCCGGGCTTGCTGGATCTCAGCCGCTGGCTGGCCCGCGTCTCGCAAAACGTACAGCGCGTCCCGGGATGTGATCCACAGCGCGGCTTCCGCCGGCCAAAGTCCCTGAAGATCTGCCGCAGCGGGGATCACCGTTGCCTCGGTCCATCCGCCCGCGCCAAGCGTACGGCGACAGAGTCCTCTTGCCGTTGCGGCCCAAAGGGCATTCCGCCAGAGGCAGAGGGAACGCACGGACGATGGTGCCGTCCAGGACAGGTCCTCCTTCCATGCCCGTACGACCGGATCGTAGGCCCTCACCTTTCCGTTGTCTCCGCCCGTCCACACGAGTCCCCCCGCCACCGCCACTCCTTTGATGATCCCCGCTTTCTCCTCAATGACTTCAAACCCGCTCGGCGTGCGATCCGGATCGTGCATGATGAGACCATGGTTCGTGGCCATCCAGACGCGCCGCCCATCCGGCGCCATCGCGTAGATGTTTTCCCATCGAATGGCGTCGTGATCGCCGAGGTAGTGGTACAGATGATCGTTGATGTACAACCCCAGATTCAAGTTGAACCAGCTCCTCAATTTGAGATCGTAACGCCACACGCCGACGCCCATGGTGCCGACATAGAGCGCATCCCCGATACGCGTCAGCGACAGAATGTGGCTGGCCGGTGAACCTGCCCGATAGGGGATCTCCCGCCAATCCTGCGCGTCGGCGTTCCGCCGCCACAAGCCTCCGTTGGGCCACAGGGCCGCCCACACCGCTCCTTCATCAAACACCATGCGCGCCACACGGAGCGATCGGTCGCGCGCAACGCCCGGCAGCATCCAATGATGGACAAGCGAACCGTCGGATAAGGCAAGGGCGTAGATGCCAAGGTTGTCCTGCATGCCGATGAGCAATCCGGTTCCGTCCGTGGCCAGGGAAACCGCCTTGTCCAGATCGACTTCATCAGGAACTTTCCATTCGGAAAAGACTTCGCTGCCGAGATCGAAGCGCACCATTTTGACGTGGTCTTCCACGGGGGAAAGAAACCATGCGGCGCGGGTGTCACAGGCCATGTCAATGGCGTTACGCGGCAACAACGGGGTTTGTTTCGAGAGGTCCGTCCATCGCCCTCGCCTTTTGTCGAAGCGGGCCACGCCGGCAAAGTGGTTTGCCCACACGAACGGCCCTCCCTTCATGAGTCCGATCATGAAGGGCCCTGCTTCGGGAAACGCCGGATCCGTGATCACCGTAACCCGGATCTGCTCCGTGTCTGGCGCGGGTATTTCCTGCCGGAGGGATTCGCCGGAAAACGCGGGCATCTCGCGGAGGTCGTCGTCTTCAACCCTCTCGCGAAAACGAGTAGAGGGGGTGCGAGGGCGCTGTTCGGGAGTCGGCCTTCTCGTCGCTTCCCCCCCTCCGCGGCCGCGATCAAGCACGGCGATTCCCTGGCGGCAGGCGACCCAGAGACGGTCCTCATCGTTCAGGACGGCAACCACCCGGTCATGCGGCAGTCCCTGCTCGGTTGAGAACGTGCTCCACCGGCCGGTGGCGGGATCGAAAGTGGCCATGCCTTTCGTCCACTTCCACGTGTCGCTGCCGACGAGCACCTTTTCTCCGCGTAGCGCCAGGCAGTTGATCTCCTCGCTCAGAATCCCCTCTGCGTCCATGAATACGCGCCAGTGGCCTGTGCTTTTCTCATAGCGCGCCATGCCCTCATCGTCGCCGGGCAGGAAAGAGAAACCGCCGAACCAGACGTAATCCCTGCCCGGGGCAATCGCCGTGATGTGCGTGCTGGGCAGTTGGCGGCGCATGGGATAGCACACGACCGCACCCGCGGGTAAAGGCGTGGGCGGGGGCAGCGCGGCGCGTTCGACACTTGCGTGGACGGGAGCGGATGGCCCGCCCAGATCCTGCCGCAGCGCGTGCAGGATGACATTCACACCAAACCGCAATGCGTCCTCACGCTTGCCTTCCTCGATGACATGCACATAAGTCCCGTTTGGATATTGCTCCCATGCGCACGGCAAGTCTGTATCGTGTGTATATACAACAGCCAGACGGCCATCTTGAACAACCCCAAACGCTTCCGCCGGTCCCCCATAAAGGTCGACGACCTTCGGAATGTCTTGGATGGTGTAAAACTCCTTGAAAACCGGATGATCGGACGCGAGAGGCTTCATTTCCGCGTCAGGAAGGATCTCCTTGATCATGCGTCGGAACGACCAATCCGCCCCCCCGCAATCATCCGCATACAAGAACCCGCCGTGCCGCAGGTAGTTCCGCAGGTTGGCAATCTCTTCCTTGCTCAGCCTGAAAACGCGGTTCCCCGTCATGATCAGAACGGGATTTCGAAGCATCTGCGGATCATCCAGCCCCACGGACTTGAAATCCACGGCGGCCTTCATGGGCGTGCGTCTGGCCAGCTCACTCAAAATGCCTGGAACCGCCGTGGGATCCGTGTTCCACTCGTAGAACTGGCCGACAACCAGTTGGTAAGCGAATGTTCCGGCCAGCAGGCCATTCCTTTCGGCGATGACGGCGTTGCCTTCACCCGCTTGAACGGAATCCGCCGCCGCCGCCCGCGCGGCGGAGCCGATGCCCAACACAAAAACGCAGCCAAATGTGACGAGGCGCCTGTGCGTCGACGTCATGGGGCCACCTCCATTCTCGATCCCCGGAACCGACGGCTCGTGAGCCAGGCGCTGCACAATGCGGCGGCCGGCACGCACCAGGCGATCGCCAGGCCTCCGATGAGGAGCCGGTATGCTTCCGTCGCCACGCGTTCATTTTCGAGCATCTGGCGGAGCACATCGGGAGCCGTCCACGGAAGCAGGAAAAGCCCGATGTTCAACCCGATGCTCGCAAAGAATATGGCGCCGAACATGGCCACGATCACCTTTCTCCCCACCGACATTCCTGCCGAGAGCAAATGCCTGAATCCGCTCGCCGGGTCTGCGCGATGGACTTCTTCGACGGCCGAAGCCACGGCAATGGACACGTCCATTGTGACACCCAAAGCCCCGATAAGGACCGCGACACCGAGGAGCGCCGGAAAATCGAACGCCTGTTCGGATGAGTAGAAGGCCAATGCCATCAGGTCGCTGTCGTACCGGCCGGAGAGACCCAGCCACCGCCCGAAGAAAAGGCCCGCGCCTGAAGCCACCATCAAGCCGAGAACGACGCCCAGACAGGCTCCCGCCGCTTTTCTCCCGAAGCCGCACAGGATGAGATAGGTGACGGCGGCCACGGCGAAAGCGCACGTGATCGTCAAAGGAAGAGGAGGGGCCCGCGTGCGAATGATGATGAACAGGAATGCGACAATGATGCCGAGCGAAGCGGTGAGCGCCGCCAGGGCGCGCCATCCATTCCACCCGCTCACCAGCACGACCACCGTACAGACACCCAGCAGAAGCAACAGCAACCCGCGATCCCGCTCGATCTCGCTTATGGACGCATAGACCTCGCCACCCGCCTCCTGGACCCGAATGACCGCGCGGTCGCCGGGCGCAACGATACGGTCGTTCACCGGCGAACCGGTAATCGCATTTTCGACCGTCAGGATTCTTCCATCCATGGCGAACACCTCGAGAGCCTGCACAGCCTCTGACCGACGGCGTCGTTCCAGGTTCTCAGCCGGCGGCCCGGGCGTGTGGACAGCGAGCACACGGCCCCGGACCAGGCTCGTCTGCGTTCCCCGGTTTTCAGAGGGATAGCGGTATGTGGTGCGCCCCACGAACCGAAACGCGGCGACGGTGATCAACGCCGCCACAACCAGCAACACGCCGGGAGATGCGTGTCGAAGAAACGTCCTTGCCGGGACGGCAACGCGCAACGGGCCGCGAGGGAGCGCCACGCAGCAGAGATGACGCGAAGCCAGGAGGGCGGTCAGCGGAATCGTCAACGCCAGCCCTATCGTTCCCGCCGCCATTGCCGCGACTTCGACCGCTATGCTTTGCCGGTTGGACAGACTCATCCAACTGTAAGGCCAGTGCGCCACGTCCGGCTTCACCAGTACAAGCAAGATGCCCCCCATGCCGCATCCCAGAAGGGCAAAGGGGAGGGTGTTGATCTCCGTGCCGATGACGTCTCGTCCGAAGCGCATGCCGGAGGCGAACAACTGGAAACGCGAGAGACCCGGATTCGCCTTGTGGACTTCCTGAATCGTGGCCGTCACGGCCACGGCCAGGTCGGCGATGATGCCCACGCCCGCGAGCGCAATTGCGCCCAGCGCCAGAAGGCCGAAGTCCAGATGCCCTGTGCCGGGCGCATACCACACGTCTCGCAATAGCGGCGAGTAGACCCCGGTGATATGAAACCATTGAACGCACAGTCCGGCGACGATCACCGCAAAAACATATCCGCCAACAGCGCCCAGGAACGCCAGACGCCCCGATGCTCCCGCCCCAAGCAGCAAAAACACTTGGCAGGCCAACGCGATCAGCCCTGCCGTCAGCAGCGTGGGCAGGACCGGCGAGCGTCCGCTGATGAGCAGCCATCCCGCCATGAAGAGCAGCGCCGGGAACGCCGCGAGCATGACCAGACATTTCAGTCCCTGGCCCCGCCCCACGATAAGCAGACTGCCCGTCAGGAGGAGCGCCAGCGTAAACAGGGGTGTTCCATGCCCGGTTGTCATAAAGCTATCTGAAATCACCGGCATCTCATAGGCTCACTTGGAAACGTTCCGTTTCCCATGACATGAAAAAAAACCGCAGATCGCGTGACCGCCCAACATCGAGACCAATGAAGCCAGTTTACACCGGCCTGCGGCAAATCGTCCAGCAGCAATTCTCAGGATGCGATTTTTTCTGTTGAAGATTAAGGGGGTGTGTTCGGGAAGAGGATAGGCTAAGCTTTGCGGCGGATGGATTGGCTGACGCCAATTCGCTCAGGCACCGGTTCACTGCGGACGGGTAAAGGCCATGCGTAAAAGACGCGTCAACGCGGGGTTTTCCAAATGCAGGAGTCTCCGCCTCAAGGCTGGGGCGCTGGCGCTGATTTTCGCGTTCTTGTCGCTGTTGCCGTGGGGTCATGTGATGATGGGCGCCCATGACGGGCACGGGTGCTGCCATCACGCCACGTCGGCGTGGCCCGCCGATCACTCACCTGCCTTGGCGTCGCAAGTCGCGACCTCATCCGCCACGTGCTGGGTGTGCGACAGCCTCGTCTCTCTGCAGCATCCCACTGTTCTGACAGATGCCCCAACCTTCGACCGCTCCGTCCTTTCATTCGCCTATATCCCGCGCGCGCCGCATGCGCACATGCTCAGCCACATCTATCCAGCCAGCCGCTCGCAGGCCTCGCCTGCGCGCATCTAAAATATTCTGGCGTTGGCAGGCGCGTTTTTCCGCCTGCCGCTCTTGCGGCTTCTCCAAGCATTAGGCATAACCTGCCTTTCTCCGGGGTGTGTCGCATTCATTAACGTTTCCGTTGCCGCCTACGCAAGACGTGCCGGCACATGCTTTTTACCTATTTATGAAAACTTTATTTTCACGTGCGAGGACTCTCGTGGCGGGAGTCGCACTCGTGTTTTCCGCCACACTGGCGTCGGCCCAGACGGGCGACGCGCGTTACCAGCAGCTCGAAGACGAGGTGAAAGCGCTTCGTCAGCAGGTCAACACCCTGCAGGAACAGCACACCCGCGAAATGGCGGAGCTCAAGGCTTTGCTGCAGAAACAGGCAGAACCCCACGTCAGCATGCCTCAGACACCGGCAGCGCAGGGGACGGCGGCCGCGGCACCTTCCCTGTACGAGTCGCTCAAACAGTCGGCCACGGTGCTGGTGCCGCAGGCGCAGGGCGTCAACGGCGCTGACCTCGACATGTCCGTCGTGCTGGACCTCTACTTCTATCATGACGACACGCAGGAGGGGATGAGCCACCTGCGTCAGGGACTCAGCGGTTTCGGTCATCACCACGACGACGCCGAAGGACATGCCCACGGCGGGTCGGAGAACGGCTTCAATCTGCGCCATGTGGAACTGGGCTTCTCGGCAGAGGTCGATCCCTACTTCCGGGCGTGGGCCACAGTCGCCGTGGATGAGGACGGCGCCGAACTGGAAGAGGCTGTCATGCAGACCACCTCGCTGCCCTATGGACTGACGCTCAGCGGCGGCAAGATCAAGAGCGGCATCGGCCGCCTCAACCGGCAGCACTCGCACAACTGGGACTTCTTTGACGCCCCGCTCGTGTACGAGCAGATGTTCGGCGCGCATGGTCTGGCCGAAAAAGGGCTCCAGATCACCTGGCTTGCGCCCACGTCGTTCTATCTGTTACTCGGAGCCGAGGTGTTCAACGGCGACAACGAGCACTCGTTCAATGCGGCTGATTCCGCCGCGCTTCCGAAACACGACGCGACGCGGCTGTATACGGCTTTTCTGAAGACGGGGCCGGATCTCGGCTCAAACCACGCGCTCCAATTCGGGTTGTCTGCCCTGTCCGGACGCCATCAGGTGGTGCATGAGGACGCGGAATGCGCGGACGGCGACTCGCGGATCTTCGGCACCGACTTCGTCTACAAATACGACGCCCAGCGGTCGCACGGCGAGGGGGACTTCGTGCTGCAGGGAGAATATTTCCTCCGCGACATGGATCTCGACGGCGCAGGCGACTGGGCCGGCTCGCCGTGGACCGCAACGCAGGACGGCTACTACCTGCAGGGCCTCTATGGCTTCCTCCCGCGTTGGCGCGGCGGCCTGCGCTGGGATCAGCTCGGCTTGATCAACGATCTGAACACCCCCGAGGACGGCTCGGTCACCTACGGCGACTCCAGCCGTCTCGCCGCGATGCTGGACTGGAAGCTCTCGGAGTTCTCGCTCCTGCGCCTACAGGCTGGGCGGGGCCGGTACGCGACAGACGAGGGAGACGTGAACGCGTGGGAATGCGCGCTGCAGTGGCAGGTGACGTTCGGCAAGCACCCCGCCCACGATTTCTAACATGGATGGTTCGTCAGGTTTCATCATGTGAATCCTGTCAAAACAATCTCCCCAGAGGGAAGACCCAATGAAAAAAATCAGTTTGCTGTTGTTGGCTGCCGCCTGCCTGACGAACGCGCAGGCCGCAGGAATCAAGATCGTGGCCACGACCACGGACCTGGCCGACATCACCCGCGCCGTCGCGGGCGATTTGGCGGAGGTGTCGAGCATCACGACCGGACGCGAAGACCCGCACACGTTGACCGCGAAACCGAGTTTCATCGTGCGGGCACGCGACGCGAACGTGTGGATCCGCATCGGCATGGAACTGGAGCTCGGTTGGGAACCGGTGATCCTGCGCGACGCCCGCAACCCGCGAATCCATGTGGGCACGCCCCGGCACATCGACGCCTCCGACCACGTCATCCGGCTGGAGGTGCCGACCCAGCGCGTCACGCGCGATCAGGGGGACATCCATCCGGAAGGCAACCCGCACTACTGGCTCGACCCGCTCAACGGCCGGCTGGTGGCCGCGACCATCGCCGAACGGCTGAGCGACCTGTACCCTGAGCACAAAGCCGCGTTCGAGGAAAACCTCCACCGTTTCGAGCACGATCTGGACACGCGCATGTTCGGCGTGGCGCTGGTTGAGACGCACGGCGGAGAGAATCTCTGGCAAGCGATGGTCGAGAGACGCCTCGAGAAATTCCTTGCTGAAAAGGAATTCGCTAGCAAGGCGGGCGGCTGGTACGGGGCGATGCGCCCGCACCAAGGCAAGACGATCATGACCTACCACCGCAGTTGGCCGTATCTGGCCGAGCGCTTCGGCTTGCGGGCTGACCTTCAGTTGGAACCCAAGCCCGGGATTCCACCGACCGCCAAACATCTGACCTCTCTGGTATCCGAGGCCGAGGCACGCAAGGTCCGCGTAATTCTGCAAGAGCCTTTCTATACGCTCAAGGCCGCCGATTTCGTGGCCTTGCGGACAGGCGCGAAAGTCGTTGTGGTCCCGACGATGACCGGCGGTTCGCCAGAAGCAGGAAGCTATCTGGAGATGTTGGACAACGTGATCCGGAATGTAAACGCGAGCTTATGAACGGCAGGCCTGTCATCCAGTGCTGCGGGGTCACGGTCGCGTACGGTCGGGACGTGGTGCTCGACCGCATCGACTTGACGGTGCCCCGCGGCGCCCTTCTGCCGTTCGTCGGCCCGAACGGCGCGGGCAAGACCACGCTGCTGAAAGCGTGCCTCGGGCTGATCCCGCACCAGGGCGGCGAGATCGCGTGCGATTTCGGCGGACGCCCGCCCGCCTATGTGCCGCAGCAGAAACGGCTCGATCCGATCTACCCGGTTTCGGTCCGCGCCCTCGTGCGCATGGGGCTTTATCCGGAACTGGGATGCTGGGGACGTCTGAACAGCGAACAACACAGCCGCGTGGCACAGGTGATTGCACGGTTCGGCCTTGAGGCGCATCAACGCAAGCATTTCGGCGAATTGTCCGGCGGGTTGCGCCAGAAATCCCTGCTGGCGCGGGCCGTGGTGACGCAGGCCGAAGTGCTGGTGCTGGACGAGCCCACGGCCGGTCTGGATGCCGCGTCTGAGGCCGACCTCCTCTCGCTGATCCGTTCGCTTCACGAGAACGAAGGCAAAACCGTGCTGTGGGCCCACCACCGTCTGGACCAGTGCGCGGCCTTGGCCTCGCACGTGTGCCGGGTGGACAAACGGGGTGTGCGTCTCGTCGCTGTATCGGAGGAGGCGTCATGAGCCTTTGGCAAGATGCGGTGTCGTTCACGAATCTCTTCCCGGAGGCGGTGCTCTGCGGCACGATCATGGCGGCGGTGTGCAGCGCGTTCGGGGTGTTTGTGGTGCTCAAGCGGATCGTGTTCATCAGCATCGCGCTCTCCGAGGCGGCAACGTGCGGACTGGCGTTGGCGCTGGTCTTTCACTTCTCGCCTCTGGCGGGTTCGGCGCTGGTGACGGGCGCGGTCGTGTTCATGCTGACGCTCCCGGAGAAGCGGCAGCACCTGCCCAAGGACGTGGTGCTCGGCACGGTGTTCCTGCTGGCGTCCAGTGCCAGTGTGCTGCTGGTGGCGCAGAGCGGCTTCGGCTTGGAGGAGATCAAGGCCATGCTCTACGGAGACCTCATCGTCAGCAGCTCGCACGACCGTTGGGTCTTGCTGGCGACGGGCGTGCCGTCGCTGGCCGTCTTGTTGCTGTTTCTCAGGCCGGTGCTCTACGTGTTCCTCGACCGCGAGGCGGCGTTCGTCATGGGTATCCGCTGCTGGTTCTGGGAAGGCCTGTTCTTCCTCCTGCTGGGGCTGGTGGTGTCGGGAGCGTCGAAAAGCGGTGGCGCATTGCTGGTGTTCTGCCTCTTGGTGGTGGTCCCCGCGACGGCCCTGCTTCTGGCGCGGCGGCTGTGGACTGTGATCGGGATCTCCGTGGCTTTGGGCGTGCTCACGACCTGGACTGGCCTTTTGACCGCCTATAGCGCTGATCTTCCGGCAAACCCGACCATCATCGGCCTTTCGTGCCTGCTTTTAATGGGCGTAGCGCTCATCCGCTCCGTCTTTATTAAGTTGGACGCGCGGCAGACACGCGTGGGGGTGTTGAAACGCGTTACCGTCGGTATGCATCGGTCAGGGTGACACAACTCCCCGGTGAGGTCAGAAGAGTCTCAAATCCCGCCTCGTAGAGCATTGTCTTGCAGGCGTTGATGTCTCGCCCGCGATGTCCCGTGGTATTCTTTTCCAAGTCTCTCGGGTTCGCTCCGGCCTCCGCGTAGACCGTGTTCGCCCCCGCTGTGAGACCGAGCAGATTCGGTTCGTGCACCGCGATGCTTTTCGTCTCGAGGCAGGCCAGCGTCGCCAGCGTGACCACAGCCGTCACTTGCGCAAGCCGGAGTTCCGAAATCTGGCCATGCGGCGCCAATGGCGCCAACGGCACGTACACGCGCCGCATGGCGGCATGCTGGAAACACCCGTATTCAAGCCCGATGAAAATCTGATCCGCCAACTCCTCCGGGCTATGTTCCGGCCCGATGGGCTCGCAACAGTAGTACCAGTCCAGCCCGGCCTCCTTGATGACCCGGATCGTCGCCTTCCGCTGCTCTGGGTCGAGCGCCGTGTCGACCCCTTCCCGGAGCCGACAGACATGATAGGCGCCGTTCACGCCCGCCGCTTTCAAGTCCCGCGCCTGAGCCTGATCGAAGTCTCCGATGTTGACGACTATTTGGGTTCTCTGCGGAATCCGTTCCCGCGCCATCAGCACGATGCGGGTCAACCGCTCGAAATCGAACGTGTGCATGGTCATGAGAAAAAGCGCGAAAAGTTCACCCGACGCCGTAAAGCTGTCGGCGCTGCGGAGGATCTCTTCGTCGCTCATCACGCTCGGTTCGAACGCCGTGTGGCCTTCGCCGAACGAGCAGAACTTGCATTTGCCGGGACAGGCCGCGATCTCGACGCCGATCTGCCCCAGAACAATCCCGCCGTTGTCGAACCGCCGCCGGGAGCTCGCGTCCGCAACCGCGCGCAGAACAGCGGCTTCGAGGGAGGTCTCGGCGAATCGCAGCAGGAAAACGCACTCGTCGCGAGTGGGCGCGATGCCGCTCTGCGCCGCATCGAGAAGCCCCTGAACTCTCGTGTCAACTTTCATCCGTCTCTCCATTGCTCCCACGTCACCTTCGAACCCATTGCACCGTTGCCGCCAACGCCAACACGGCCAACAGCGCAGACAGCTTTTCACAAACCGACACCCTTATCAAGCGTTTCCGGAAACTCCCTGCCGGCGCGGGTGCGATTCAACTTTGTTGAATTCGCACAGGAGTCAGGAGTCAGAATCAAGGAGCCAGAAGGTGAGCGCCAATGCTTTATGTCGTTTTTCCGGAAAATATGTGTGTCTCCGGTTTTGAGGGCACGATAAAGGGAGGCAAAGTCATGCCTAAGTCGTTGGAAATCAATTCTGACTCCTGAGTCCTGAATTCTGGGTGCGATGCAACGAAGTAAAATCGCACCCTGCCGGCGCTCCCGGCTTGCCGCAACCCGTGCTTCCTCGTAGCGCACAACACACGCCGGATCGGCGGTGTCTTCAATGATAGCGCCTGCATCAAGCATAACGAACCGGCGGCAAACGCGCCGAGCGAAACCCAGATCGTGGGTCGCGACCAGCATGGCGGCCTCTTGCTCGTCCAAAAGTCCGGCGAGTTCTTCCTTGCCGACCGGGTCAAGCGAAGCGGAGGGTTCGTCCAGCAGCAACAGCGGCGGGGCTGAAACAAGCGCACCGGCCAGCGCGACGCGCTGCCGCTGACCCTGCGACAAATGGTGCGGTGAAAACGACGCAAGATCCCCGATCCCCAGCAGTGTCATGACCTCTGACGCCTTCGCCCTCGCCTTCTCACGGGCAACGCCCCGGCGCTCTAAAGAGAAAGCCACATCTTCCATCACGTTGGGAAAGAGAATCTGATCATCCGGCACCCCAAATAAAAAACCGAGTTTGTCACGGACCGCACGTTCCGTCGCCTGTGACAAGGGTATGCCGCAAACAGCGATATCGCCCGTAAACGGCAGCAGCCCGGCCGCCGCACAGAGCAACGTCGTCTTGCCGGATCCGTTGAGGCCCAACAGAGCCACCCGTTCCCGTGAGCCGATGCACAGGGAGACGTTCCGTACAACCTCGGGTTCGCCCGCCCTGTAACGGACAGATATGTCACGATAGACAAGTGCTTCACTCATCACGCCTCCAAACATCGCATCACAAGAACCACGCCAAACACGAGGAGCGAAAACGCGACCGCACAGCGGTCAGAGGCGGATGTGCACGCCGTGCGCTCCCCGCGTAGCGGACCGTCGAACCCGCGCACCTCCATGGCGGCGCTCACACGCTCGGCCCGCAGCAGCAGGCGCAGCAGCCAGATCACCGGCAGCGCGAAAAGGCAGCGCAGACGGACGGACACGGTAGCAGACGGAACACCGCGCACGCGCAGCGCCGCCGCCATCCGCCTCGACTCATCCGCCAGCAGGGCGGTCTGATGCGCGATCTGCATGATCAAAGCCGCCAGCGTGTGCGGCAGCGGCAGTCCGGAGAGGCCTTGCCCGAGTTCGGCTAAATCAAGCACCGACAGGGTCGCCGCACACACCACGATACCGGCTGTTCCGCGCAGACCGATCACCAGCGGAACACGCACCGCCTCGGGCCACGAGCCTGAATCCGTTTGAATGCGGGCAACCGGCGCGAGCAGCAACAACGGCAGAAAGAGGCAACCGGCAAGAAGTAGGACAGAGACCAGCCGCCGCAACGGAATTCCGCACCCCGCCGTCCAGCCGATCAGAACAACAGAGAAAAGCGCAATGCCCCAAAAATTTGCTAAAGATGCGGCGAAACAGCTCGCTAAAGCGAAGGTTCCGCACACCAGACGCGTCGAAGGCGTCAGCTTCCGCATCCGTCCGCTTCCCCCGCCCCACGCCTCTGTAAACGCCGTCACAAATTATCCCTCTTTTCGGGCCGTCAGCAGATAGCGCTGCGCCTCGTCGGCCGTCGCAAGAACGGCAAAGCCGCCGCGCTCGAACAGGGACGCTACTTCACGAACCGGTGCCAGCAGGTCGGCACTGACAGAGGGGTGAGCTTCTCTGTGGATTCGGTTGACCTCGTCCCGCGAGATGAAATGAAAGATATGGACACAACCGTCCGACCGCAGCACCCGATGAAACTCCCGGGCCACTGCCCCCTGGTCTTCGAAATGCGGCCAAGCCGAAAAACAGAGGATGCGGTCGCACGAGGCAGCCGCGACAGGGATCCGGTCGGCCGCAGCCTGTACCCACGTCACGCGCGGGTCGCCGATTTTCTGTCTCGCTCGTTCGAGCATCACCGGCGATATGTCCAATGCGACCACACGTCCGTCGAGGCCGAGCCACCCCAAGAGTGCCCGCGTGAGATTTCCCGTGCCGCAGCCGACGTCTAATATCGTTTCAGCCGTCTGGATGCCGAATCCGTCAAACACCACGTTCAGCTTATCGGCCAGCAAAGCCAAGTCATGCCAGCCGTCCCAAGCTTCTGCTATCGAGTCAAAAAAGACCACACGCGGGTCAACTTGTATTTCGCGTTCCATCATCCGTCATCCTCTCGTATGGCACGGGCGTCTCGCCCGTGTCCGTGTGGGTCACGGGCGAGACGCCCGTGCCACATGGCCCCTTCCCCGCCAGACGCACAACCTGCGGGATCACCACCATCATCAAGACCAGTCCCATCCAGCCGCTCAGCAGCGAAATGCCGACAATCAATCCGGCCGGCAATTCCAGCGCCCGCGCCGCCCCATACAGAAGCCCTGCGTTGACAACCCTCCCGGCCGCCAGCGCGAGGGCCAAAACAACCCAGACGGGAAGACGCGGGAACGCCGCGCGAAGCGCCCCGATCACAACCGCCATCAGCGCCAGCTCCGCCGCCATCACTGGCGCAACCGGCGGCATAAACGGCGGCATGCCCGTCACCGCGCCACACAGAAGCGGCGCCAGCAGGGCCGTCACCGCTGCGGCCCCGGGCCGCACGAAGAAGGCCAGCGCGACCAGCGGCAGGTACATGGGCATGAAGACATGCCCCACGTGCAGGACATGGAACAGCACCGGCAACAGCAACGCCGCCGCGCCGAATAACCCGCAGTACGCCAGTTCACGCGGCTTCATTGTCTTGTCCTCAGAACTTCAGTTTCATGCCGGTGTACCACATGATCCCAGGCATGGGATAGTCCGGAAAATACTCGTAATGCTGGTTCGTGAAGTTCTCAGCCGCGAGATACAGCTCGCCCTTCAGTTTGGAGAAGGCCTGCAGGGCGAGCGACACGCGCATGTTGAAGACCAGATAACTGTCGAGCCTGTCTAAAACGGGGTTGGCGCTGCGTACACTGTATGCGTACTGACTCGCGACATACTCGGCGTCCACATCCCACCGCACATAGCGTGCGACCTGATAGGAGGCCCCTGCACTGGCGGTCACCTCGGGCAACCGCGAGACCGGATGAGTCTCAGGGACCGTGTACGTACCGCCCGCAAAAAAGGCCAGATCCTTGCGCGGATACAGATGCAGCGAAAACTCTGCTCCTTCGGCCCGCATCCCGCCGATGTTGAGATAATCCCCCGAACTGGTGGCATCCATACGGTTCTCGACCTCCGTGTGAAAAACCGAAGCTTGGAACGCCGCGTGCTCGCCCAATTCCATATGAACGCCCGCCTCGGTTGTATCCATGGTCTCAGCCTCGAGTGAACGCCACGTCGCGGGAGAAATCCCCCGCATATAGATGCCCGGATAATGCACGCCGCGCGAATGGGAGACAAAGAAGTCCAAACCGTCCCTCGCCAAGGTCAACGCCGCGCAGGGCGCGATCTCGTCGCCAAACTCGTTGCTCGCATAGTAGCGTGTGCCAACCGACGGCGTCAGCGTCCAGCCATGCCCGACATCGAAATCATATCGCGTGCCCACATACGGCGCGGTCGTAAAGAACCGTCCGTTGTACCCCCATACGCGTGTTCCGCTGGACTCACGGATGTTTCCCGTCTCCCCGCCTTCGGACCACGTGTCGCACGACACGGTGAGGGTCAGCCGGTCGAACAGAATGTCGTAGGACGAGCGGAACCCGTAGTTCTGCCAGTCCGTGTTTGAATAGCCTGCGGGGGACGTCAGTACGCCATCCGACAGATGGTCCTTGTGCCATGTGATCTTTCCGTCCTCGAAGTAAAGGAGCGAATAGCCTTTCACGGTCTCATGGTCGCTCTCCAAACGGAGGATATGCGTGTCCGTCTGCGTGTTGAACTGGTCGCGCAGCGGCGTCGGCCCGCCTTTCGGCCCCGGATCGCGGACCCAGTTGTCCGTGTGCTGAAAGATGTATGAGAGGTGATCCTCCGCCGAGAGATCCCATCCGGCCCGCGCGAACACGCTCTCAAGCTCGGCCTCGCCATGCTCCCGCGCACCCTCGGAATACTTGTACGATGCTCCCGCGTAGTAATCGAAAAGGCCGACCTTGCCGCCTGCGGAGGCCGAGCCTATCAGCGTGTTGAAGCGCCCGTAGGCTACATCCAGCTCGCCCTCATGCCCCTGCTCGGTCCGCCGCTTCGTCTCGATATCCACCGCGCCGAAGGTTCCGGGGTAGTTCTGCGGCTGCGGATTCTTGGCGACCCTAACGCTCTCCGCAAAATCGATCGGCACAATGTCCATCAGCGGATGCGACCAGACGCCGGATTCCCGCGGGACGCCGTCCGTGTAGATCTTGACCTCGCCTCCGGGACGCGCCGTGCCCGCCCCGCGGATGTAGACTGAGCCGCCCTGCGCGCCGCCATAAGCGCCGACCGGACTGTAACGGGAAATGGAGACGCCCGGCACCTGCCGCAACGCGGTCGGCAGGTCTGTCGCGCTCAGGCGTCCGATCTGCTGGCGTCCGACGACCGCGCTGTTCGCGCCGTCCTTGGCCGTCTGCTCATATTGGGTGATGGGCGAGGCCATCACAACAACCTTTATTTCCGCACCCGTGTTGCTGCTCGTAACGTCCGTTCCGGCAACCTGATTGCTGACCGTCTGTGCGGCACCCGTCAGTGCCGCCAGACAAACCCCCACAAGCGCCGGCACACATTGCGTTGTTCTGCGCATAAGTCCCTCCTTTGTCGTATCCGTTACCGACGCCGGTGTCAGCCTAGCCGACACCATTGCGCCGCGTTTGACGTAATACTTATCATAGAAACGTAATACGCGTCCAATCAAAAAAAACAGGCCCTGTTTACGGTTCGACCCGCGTCAGACAGGATCCTGATCCTGCGCGCTTAAATGGGATTCAACGATCTGGGCAGCAAGGCCGACAAGCTCTGCGCAGGGCCGTTTTCTGTAGTAGTCAGCCGTCCGCGCTTCTGACACCGGTGCCTCTTCGCCCTCGAAAAGCCCCAGCAGTTCACGGCAGATCAGTGATCCGGTCGTGTTTTTAAATTCAGCGGCGAGCGCCTGGATGCGCGCGTAATGCCGGTCCTTTAGCGTCTTGCTCGTCAGATCGCTATAGCCCTCCTTTAGGCCGATGACCATGAACATTCCCGATACGGCGCCGCAAACCTCGCGCAGTTTCCCCATGCCGCCCCCAAAAGAGGACCCCAGTTGCAGCGCCTGTTCAAACTCCAGGCCGCACTCTGCGGCAAACGCGCCCAGGACCGCCTGAGCGCAATTCGCCCCGTTTTTGAATAGCTTCTTTGCTTCGTCGTCTTGCATCGCATTTCCTTTCAACTTGCCTCACAACGTGACTTTCATTCCCGCATACCCCGGCTGCACTGACGCGCCCAAACGCTTCGCCAGATACGCGCATGCCGCATCCCCTGTGCAGTGGCAGGGAATCACAAGTGGGATAGCATACGCCTTGAGCGCCTCGGCTGTCTGCTCCAATCGTGCGTCTGTCGCATGCAGCAGGTGCATCCCGCCGATCACGGCGGCAATCCGGTCCTCGCCGGCCACGCGAATGCAATGCGTCAAGGTGTTGATGACACCCGCGTGGCAACAGCCCAGGCACACCACCAGCCCCGTACGGGCCTCGATCCAGAGCGAAAGATCGTCCGGAATCATGTCCGCATGCTTTCCATCCGCATCCAGAAAAAACGGGCCGCCCGTGTTCTCGTACGCGGTGATGCGCGGCACAGGCCCGGTCATCATCACGCCTTCGGCAAGAGCCCACGGGGTTGTAACCCGGCAACGACGCGCGTCGGGCAGAGCCCGGACCGCCACCTGAGACGCTTCCGGCATACCGACCGGTTGCGGCGCATCGTGAATGCTGTACCGCGCCTGCACCGCGTCCGGATGCAGAAACAGGCGCGAGTGCCCGGCACGTTCAAGCACGGTGGGCAGATTTCCGGTGTGATCGTAGTGGCCATGACTCAGAACCACACAGTCAGCCAAGCCGAGATCGATTCCCAACGCCTCCGCATTCCTCAACATCGCCTCGCCGTGACCGGTGTCGAACAGGATTGTGTGCCCTGCGATCTCGATCCACAGCGACACTCCATGTTCCGCTTCCAGCCCGTATGCGGCCCGATTGTCCGACAGTACCGTGATGAAGATCGACTTGTGTGTGCCCATCACCGTCCCTTTCAAACGACCGGTGCGGCCTCAGTGATCGCAGACATTCGCACCCGCCTGCAGTGTGCCGGCCAAGTATTTCTCGATCAGCGTGTCGGGCGTCTCCGCAGGCAACCCCACCGTCACCTTGATGTTCTGTTCCGCGAAGAGCCCCTGCGCGCGCTGGCCCATGCCACCCGCCAGGATCTGCCCCGCGCCCTGTTCCGCCAGCCAGCGCGGCAACACACCCGGCTCATGCGGCGGCGGGGTGAGATCCACGCGCCCGACAATCTTCCGCTGCGCCAGATCCACGTCGACCAACGCGAACGTCTCACAGTGTCCGAAGTGCATGCACAGTTTTCCCTCGGCCAGAGGGATCGCGATCTTGATTCTCATTGTGTTACTCATTCGTCTTCTCCTTGTTTCTGATTTCGGGTTTGAAAACCCAACTTCTCCCATACGCTCCTGATATCCTCTGCTGACGGCGCGTCAATCTCTACGACCGCCTTCGCCTGAATCTGGGCCGCCGTCACCGCGCGGTCGTAGCGGATTCGTCCGACTCCCTGCGCTCCGGCCGCCTCCGCTTTTTTTTCGATCCGTTCCGTCATCTCCGGGTTAATGTCCCATTTGTTCACGCACACCGAAGTCGGAATGTCGAAGTGCCGCGCCAGCGTCAGCACCCGCTCCAGATCATGCTCGCCCGAGACCGTCGGCTCCGTCACCACCAGCACCTGCGACGCGCCCGTCATCGAGGCGATCACCGGGCACCCGATGCCGGGCGGCCCATCCGTGATGATCAGCGGCACCCCTTTCACCTCCGCGATCTGCCGCGCCTCGCGCCGCACGATGGAGACCAGCTTTCCGGAATTCTCGGCCGCCACTCCCAGACAGGCGTGTACCATTGGCCCGCAACGCGTCTCGGACACCCTCCACTTGCCGCACAGACGCTCGGGAAATGCGATCGCGCCCACCGTGCAGAATCGCACGCACACGCCGCATCCTTCGCACGCCACGGGATCGACCCGGTACTGGTTTCCAGACAAGAGCTTCACCGCCCCGAATCGGCATACCTCAACGCACATGCCGCAGCCCATGCACGTTTCACGCCGGATCACCGCTTCGTGTCCGCTCTTGAAATCCGTGCTCTTGCTCATCTTCGGCGCGAGCACGAGGTGCAGATCCGCCGCGTCCACGTCGCAATCAGCGATGACCGCGCGCCCGGCCGCCAACACGGCGAACGACGCCGCCACGCTGGTCTTGCCCGTGCCGCCCTTGCCGCTGATGATCACGATCTCGTGTGGGTTCTTTCCGCTCATGTCTGTGTTTGTCCGTATCTGTCCTTGTCCGTCAGTTTTCCGCCGCTCACCGTCTCCCACAGCGCCCGAAACCGTTCCCGGTATTCCGGCAGCGCGTCCACGATCAACTCGCCGCGTGAATAAGCTTCCGCGATGCGCCGGTCGTCCGGGATCTCGCCGAACACCGGAATCCACTCCTCGCGACAGTACGCCTGCACGCGGTCATCCCCGCTGCCGGCGCGATTGACCACCACGCCGAACGGCACCTTCATCTCCCGCACCATCGCCACCGCCAGCTTCAAGTCATTCAGCCCGAAGGGAGTCGGCTCGGTCACCAGCACCACGGTGTCGGTCTCGCGCAGCGTGGCGATCACGGGACAGGAGGTGCCGGGCGGCGCGTCCAGAATGGCGTCGCCCTCCTTCGGAATATGGGCTTTGACCGCACGGATCAGCGGCGGCGACATCGCCACGCCGACGTCGAGCCGACCTTGGACCAGCGTGATCTCTCCCGCACGTCGCGTCTCGACCACACCGATGCGCCTGGGCACTTCTAAAATCGCGCCCTTCGGACACACCCGCATGCAGCCGCCGCAGCCGTGGCACATCTCTGGAAACACAAGCACCCGCTTAGCGAGCACGGCCAGCGCCTTGTATTCGCAAAAACGACTGCATTCGCCGCACCCGTCGCACAGCGCCTCGTCCACCTCCGGCACGGGAATCGAGACCGTCTCCTGATCCCCGCACAGTTCGCCTTTGAGAAACAGGTGCGCGTTGGGTTCCTCCACGTCGCAGTCCAACAGATGCACGTCCGTGCCGCACACCCGTGCCAGATTCACTGCGACCGTCGTCTTGCCGGTCCCGCCTTTGCCCGATGCCACCGCGATGATCATGATTACGCCCAATGCCCTTCGACGTCCGCCGACGTGTTTTCCTTCAGCTTCCCGTTGCTGTAGAGCTCCATCGCCGCAGCCACTCTCTCACTAAGCTTTCCGTGCGGCGCAACAGCCTCCCGTGCCGTCGCGTCGCCGCATCCGCCGTCGTCCGCAACACCCCGGCATCGCGAATGCCGCGCCCTTGAGCAATCCGTCAAACGAGGCATGAATGACCTGGCACAAATCACCGGCAATAAACGGAACAACCTTGATGCCGACGGCGGCGAGCCGCGCCTGCAGCGGACGCGAAATCGCGCCGCACACGAGCGTGCCCACGCCCTGCGCAGAGAGCCAGGCAATCTTTTGCCGAATGTCATCCCCGACAATCGCGTGCGCCTTTTCAGCCGTGATACGCATGCCGTCCGACTCGACCAAATGAATCTGGCGCGCGGTGTCGAAGACGGGAGCGATCCGTTGCTCCCAAACTGAGAAGGCCGTTTTCATAATGTTGTATAAGGCATGGCTCGTGCCAAGCGCTCACTTCTTGGGAAGATGATCGTAACACGCGCCCCGTCAATGACTTGCGGTCCATGTGAAGGCGTCTGCCTCAAAATATGTAGGTGCATTATTGCAATCTATTTTTTAGCACGAGTTGCATGAGTGAAACCTTTTCCGATCCCGATAGTGGCTGCCATAATGAGAATTGCTCCCGCCGCAACTTCCATCTGTCTTTCCCCTGTGACTTTTGTTAGACTCTCCCCCATTCAGCGGGACACAAAAAGGAGGAATCGCATGAGTACGAACGAAATCACCCAGTACTTTGACTTGCGGAAGCGGCTCTTCGAGATCGAGGCGCAGCTCGAAGCTCTGAAACCTGCGGTCGCCGACCAGCTCCGCCGTCAAAACGGCATCGCCCATCTGGACAGTTATGACCTGATCCTGAGCACCTTCACCGCGTGGAACTATTCCCCCAGGGTCGCGGAGTTGCAGAAGTCGCTGAATGAGGCCAAGCGGGGCGAGCGGCAGAACGGTTCGGCCACGGTCAAGGAGAAGCGCGACATGTTGGTCCTCAAGGCCCACCGGGACGCGGATCAAGTCCGCGAGGAACAGGCCCCGTACGGCGAGTGGGAGCCAGGCGATGGCACGCGCCCTGTTCAGCTCGATTCGCCGCTGTAGTCATATGTGGACTTTCGATTTCCGGCAGCCGTCTTTTTCGGGGCAGCTCGATGCCCAGCGTGCGGATCTTGCGGAAAAGCGTGGTCTTGTGTACGCCGAGTGCCCTGGCCGCCGCGAGCCGGTTCCCACCGGTACGCGCCAGCGCGGCGCGGATGGCCTGCGCGTCGAGCGCCTCGCGGGCCTTGCGCAGACCGGTCCCGTCCGTGACGGCGTGCGACGCGCCTGTCCCCGTCAGGCTATCGGGCAGATGCGACAAATCGATGCGCCTCGTGCCGCACAGGATGAAGGCCCGTTCGATAACGTTTTCAAGTTCCCGCACGTTGCCCGGCCAGTCGTGCGCCATCAGCAACGAAAGCGCCTCTGGGGTGATGCCGCCCACGTGCTTGTTCTGCAGCCGGTTGAAGCGGGTGATGAACTGTTCCGCCAGCAGCGGGATGTCCTCCTGGCGGCGGCGCAGCGGCGGCATCTCGACGCGCACCACGTTGACACGGTAATAAAGATCCTCACGGAACGCGCCCGCGCGGCAGCGTTCCAACAAATCGTGGTTGCTCGCCACAATCACCCGCACGTCGGCCTTCTCGGAACGCGTGGAGCCCAGCGGTTCATAGACGCGCTCCTGCAGCACGCGCAGCAGCCGCACCTGCAACGCCAGGCTCACCTCGCCGATCTCGTCAAGAAACAGCGTGCCGCCCTTGGCCAGCGCGAAGCGCCCCGGCTTGTCCTTGACCGCACCGGTGAAAGCCCCCGCCTTGTAGCCAAACAGTTCGGAATCCAGCAACGTGTCCGGCAACGCCCCGCAATTGACCGCCACGAACGGACCTTGGGCACGCGGACTGAGCCCGTGCAGCGTCCGCGCCATCAGCTCCTTGCCGGTTCCGGTCTCGCCCTGGATCAGCACCGTGCTGGGACTCGCCGCAATCGCGGGCAGCACTTCGAAAAGCTGCTGCATGACCGGGTTGTGGCTCACCAGTTCGCCCACACGCACACGCCCCTCCAGCTCCCGGCGCAGCGCGTCAATCTCCGAGAGGTCGCGGAAGACTTCCGCTCCACCGGTCAGCTTTCCGTCCGCATCCTGAAGCACCGCCGTAGAGATGCTGATGGGGATGCGCGCTCCGTCGGTGTTGATGATGTAGCCGGATTTGCCGATGATCGGACGCCCCGTCTTCAGCGTCTTTTGCAGGGCACACTCCGCGCCGCACATGCTGGAACGAAAGACTTCCGCACAACGCCTGCCGATGGCCTCCCGCCGCGGGACGCCGGTGATCTTCTCCGCCGCTCGGTTGAACGAGGTCACACGCCACTCCCCGTCCACCGTAAACACGCCATCGGAGATACTCTCCAGAATGGCGTTGGTGGCCGTAGGCTTTGACGCTTCGGAAATCTGTTTGGCCTTATTCATGTAACGATTGACCGAGAGTTTACATCAATCCGCCCGCGCCGTCACCAGAAAGACCGGGTAGCAAGTTGAAAGGAAGGCTTGACGGCCTCCGCCGAACAGGGGTACGCTACGGCTGGGTGTGGTGGCGTGAATGCGTGTGCGGCACTGCTTCTGCAAAAGGGAATCTATGAATTCGGACAACGTGGCGACAATCGGAAACGGTTACCCTCATGTGCGCTTGCGCCGGTTGCGGCGCACCCCGGCGTTGCGCCGCCTGTTCGACATGCCGGCGCCGGGTCCCGAGAAGTTCATGTGGCCCGTGTTCGTCAAGGAGGGCACCGGGATCCGGGAGCCGATTGACGCCATGCCCGGCCAGAGCCGGATGAGCGCCGATGTGTTGCTGCAGGAGCTGGACCGTGTCGTCACCACGGGCATCGGAAGCCTCCTCGTCTTCGGCCTGGTCGATGGCGCGCGCAAGGATGCCGCCGGCACGGCGGCGTACGACGATCGCGGCGCGGTGCCACAGGCGATCCGGCTGATCCGCAAGGCGTTTCCCGACCTGGTGATCGCCTCGGACGTGTGCGTGTGCGCCTACACCTCCCACGGGCATTGCGGACCCGTGACACCCGCCGGAGACGTCGATAATGACGCCGCCAACGCCGTGCTGGCGAAGATGGCGGTGGCGCATGCGGCAGCCGGGGCCGATATCGTCGCTCCCAGCGCCATGATGGACGGTCAGGTGGCCGCCATCCGTCAGGCCCTTGACGCACAGGGCTTTCAACAGACGCTGCTGATGAGCTATTCCACCAAGTTCGCGTCCAGCCTCTACGGCCCCTTCCGGGAAGCGGAGGCCTCGGCGCCCCAGAAGGGCGACCGGCGCAGCTACCAGGCGTCGTTCGCCGACGCGCGCCAAGCCATGCGCGAATCCCAATTCGACGAAGCGGAAGGCGCAGACCTCCTGATGCTGAAACCCTCCCTGTTCTACCTCGATATTCTGGCCCGGCTGCGCGACCAGACCGATCTGCCGATCGCCGCCTACAACGTGAGCGGCGAGTATTCCATGCTGATCGCGGCCGCCGAACGCGGCTGGGGAGACCTGGGCTCCATGGTGCGCGAATCCACCACGGCGTTGTGCCGCGCCGGTGCGGATCTCCTGATCTCCTACTGGGCAAACCGTTATGACGAAATCTTCAGGAAGGGATAACGATCGATGACATCTGCGGATTTGTTCAGCCGGGCGACGCGCGTCATTCCGGGGGGCGTCAACAGCCCGGTCCGGGCTTTCAACGCCGTGGGGGGTGCCCCCCTCTACGTCGTCAGCGGCCACGGCTCGCGCATCCGGACCGTCGAGGGCGTCGAACTCATCGACTTCTGCGGTTCATGGGGGCCGCTGCTCTTCGGTCATGCCCGCCAGGAGATCGTCACGGCCATCCAGCAGGCGGCGGCCGAAGGGACGAGTTTCGGCATCAACACACCGCGCGAAGTGGAATTTGCCGAACGCCTGTGCGAACAGATTCCCGCCCTCGAGATGGTGAGACTGGTCAGCTCGGGTACCGAAGCCGTGATGACGGCGCTGCGGCTGGCCCGGGGCTTCACGGGGCGGCCGAAAATCCTCAAATTCGACGGCTGCTACCACGGCCACACAGACGCCATGCTGGTCGCAGCCGGCAGCGGCCTGCTGACCGGCGGGATCAGTTCTTCCGCCGGGGTGCTGCCCACGACCGCGGCGGAAGTCTTTGTGGCGCCTTACAACGACAGCGACGCCGTCAACCGCATCGTCCGTGAACAGGGCCGCGATCTGGCCGCCATCATCGTCGAGCCGATCGCCGGCAATATGGGGCTGGTCCCGCCCGCCCCGGGCTTCCTGGCCGGACTGCGTGAAGCCACGAACCGATGCGGCGCCCTCCTGATCTTCGACGAGGTCATTTCCGGCTTTCGCCTGGGGCCCACCACGTATGGCACGCTGTGCGGTATCACACCCGATCTGACCACGCTGGGCAAAATCATCGGAGCCGGCATGCCCCTTGGCGCCGTGGGCGGGCGCGCCGACATCATGCGCACACTCGCGCCTCTCGGTCCGGTCTATCAGGCAGGCACGCTGAGCGGCAATCCCGTCGCGGTGGCGGCAGGGCTGGCGATGCTGGACCTGATCCGGCTTGAAACTCCGTATGCAAGGCTGGCGGCCCAGGGAAGCCGTCTGACGACCGGCCTCACGGCCGCCGCGCGTGAGGCGGGCGTCACACTTCACTGTGCCGGTCTGGGCGGCATGTTTACGCCTTTCTTCATGGCCGACGCGCCGACAAACCTGGCGACGGTCAAACGCGCTGACGTCACCGCCTACGCGGCTTTCTTCAGAGGCATGCGGGATCGTGGTTTCTACCTCCCCCCCTCGCAATTCGAGGTGGGGTTTGTTTCCGCCGCGCACACCGATGACGATATCGCGCGTTTCATCGACGCCGCCCGTGACACGCTTTTTGATTTGTAAACCGTTTTACACGTGCGTCACTAGAGGGTTGCTAACAGCCCAACAACAGGGAGACCATCCATGAGTAACAAACAGATGATACTGGTCGTTGACGATGACCCCGATTGCCTCGATTTTGCGCGGATGGTGTTATCCCCGCATTACGAGATTC